>MDTC01008659.1_pt1 | contig 49311 bp, 29 predicted proteins | sample 811181 | NCBI WGS metagenome assembly MDTC01 (sample SAMN05326644, study PRJNA326480) | marine metagenome | isolation source: seawater | place: Pacific Ocean: North | collected 2011 | reverse complement strand
CCAATGACATCCCTTTATTGACGAGCTTGTATTGGGGGGATTGTTGATATTGGGAAAACTCATCAAGCCATGCCTGCTCGCCGATGGGAGGAAGGATTCCAGAAACCGGACGCCAATCCACCATCGATAGTCCAGAACCAGTCAACCGAGTGATTCCACCAACCAGCAAAATTACCATGACGCTAAGGCAAACAGCCCGGAGCCACCAGATTTGAGTGGCATTATGGGTGAAACTATTTTCAGAAATATCCATGATTGGCTCGCTTAAATTATAAAAACTATCCTAGCAGCTCAAGAGATGCCCGCAAAACTAATGCTTACATTTTAAAAATCTGATATCGTAAGGGTTCCCATTTGCTTTGCCAAATTTTTCATACCTGCAAATCTGTTTGCTCTTTGTTTTATGCTCATTCTATCCAATATCAGTAAACGGTACGGGCCCAAAATACTCTTCAAAGAGATTTCCTTGCGGGTCGCCCGAGGAGAGCGAATGGGCTTGGTCGGCGCCAATGGAGCCGGCAAAACCACTCTCTTTTCCATCCTCCTCGGAAAAAACCAGGAGGATGAGGGACTGATCGAATGGGAAAGAAATATCCGTATTGGTTACCTTCCTCAGGAGAGTGCCCCCGCTGGAGAGGAAACGGTTCTCGAACTGGCCACTGCGATTTCCGATAATCTTGAAAAGGTCATTCAAACACTTCGAACCTCCACCGATGATTCACCGGAAAGGGCTCATGCACTTGAACAATTCGCTGAATTGGATGGTTATAACTTGGAAGCAACGGCAAAGAAAATTCTCGCGGGGCTCGCCTTTCAGCAGAGTGATTTTGATAAACCGGCCAAAACCCTCAGCGGTGGCTGGATTATGCGAGCTCATCTTGCCCGCTTATTGGTGATGGATCCGGATCTCCTGATGCTCGATGAGCCCACCAATCACTTAGATCTAGAAACTTTAAGCTGGTTCCAATCCCAGTTACAAAAATTTTCGGGTTCATTGATCACCATCTCTCATGACCGGGAATTCCTCAATGGTGTATGCACAGGCATCTTAGAAATTTCGAATCAAAAAATTCACCGCTACCAGGGAAATTTTGATCACTACCTTACCCAAAAGGAAGAAAGGTTAGCTCAGTATCAAGCCGCCTACCAAAACCAACAGCGAGAAATTGCTCATCATGAGGATTTTATCCGACGCTTTCGTGCCAAGGCTTCCAAAGCATCTCAGGCACAGGCACGGATCAAGCTTCTTGAGAAAATGGAACGAATCGATCCACCTGAACAAGCTGAAGCAACCATTGCTTTTGCTTTCCCCCAGCCGCCAAGAAGTGGGCAAAAGGTGGTTAAATTATCAAGTGTCCGTCAGGCATATGGAAATCATTTGGTCTATGCTGATTTAAACTTGGAAATCGAAAAGCTAGAGCGGATATCCCTTGTTGGTCCCAACGGTGCAGGCAAATCGACTCTGCTCAAAATTCTGGCTGATCTCGTTCCACTCGAGGCAGGCGGACGTGAATTAGGACACAATGTATCTGTTGGATATTTTTCCCAGCAAAGAGTGGAAACCCTGGATCTGGATCGGACGGTACTGGATGAATCCCTCCAACTAAGTACCGGTGTATCCGAACAGGAGGCACGAAATCTACTCGGTGCTTTTCTCTTTCGGGGAGACGATGTTTTCAAACCAGTCAAAGTTCTCAGCGGGGGAGAAAAAAGCAGACTTGCCCTAGTAAAACTCTTGCTAGCCCCTCCCAACCTTCTGCTTTTGGATGAGCCTACCACCCACCTCGATATGGCCAGTATCGATGCCTTAATTTATGCACTCGAAACCTTCCAAGGCACCTTGGTGTTTGTAAGCCATGATCTTCATTTTATCCGGAAATTAGGCAAGCGAACCATCCGTATCGAAGCAGGTAAAATCACCAGTTACGCAGGCGATTATGACTACTATCTATGGAAGTCCGGTTCTGCCAATGCCCAGTCTGGTCTTGTCGAAGGACTGCGGGATGCACGACCCGATCAGCCAACAAACCATAATCACGAACAAAAGTCTTTAAGTGCCAAGGACAGGCGGAGACTTCGTTCTCAAGAGAGAGAAAAGAAAAAAAAGGAGCGAGGAAAATTACAGGATATAGTCCGGAAACTGGAAAAAGAAATCATGGAACTGGAAGAACAACAAAATATTATAAACGAAAAACTTTCAGGATCGGGAATTTATGAAGATCCAGAAAAAGCAAAGGAATTAAATACTCAAGCATCACGACTTGCCCGAGAACTTGAGCAACGCACCTACGAGTGGGAAATTGAGGCGGAAAATTTACTCGCCTATGAAGAATAAATCTGGAGAGGTTATTTAGGTCCGTAATTCTTTAAAACATGAAGACCAGTCTTGCCGGATACCACTAGGTCGAGCCATCCGTTTTTGTCCAGATCGGCTACTCGGATCTGCAAGCCCGTTCCGGCCATGCCCTCGTGTAAAGTATCTTTCTTGAAGAACACTTTCCCTTCTTGATTAACCTCATAAAAATACCGAACCATTACAATGGGATCCTCCGCTCCCTTATCCCTACCACTATGAGCATAGTATCTCTTTCCAGTTATGATCTCCATATTCCCATCTTTATTTAGATCCGCCATGGTAAGGGCGTGCAACTGGCTAATCGAGTCATCTATTGTGTGGTGTTTCCAACGGGTTGTACCATCCTCCTCAGGCTCAAGCTGTTCATACCAATACAATCCATAATCATGCCCCTTTCCCCAGACCAAGTCCTGCCGACCATCCTCATTCAGATCGATAACGAGAATTGGACAACTTGCCTTGGGCAGAGTGAAATCGTTTCTAAACTTCCATTCTTTACCGAACGGATTGTTTGCCGGTCTCTCATACCAACCATACATAAATACAATATCCTCCAAACCATCTCCATTAAGATCCCCAAAACCCTGGCCATGTCCATTCCCTTTAGGGGCAATAGTATACTCCGATATAGTCAGTTCTTTATTTTCCGTGGAAAATAGAAATGCCTTCATTGATTCCTTGTCCACCCAACTGTTACCAATGTAGTCAAGGTCTCCGTCTTCATCCATATCCCGCAAAAAAGAGATTTCGTTTCTTCCCGAACCAGTATCAAGCAAAGTTTGCATGTCCCAATGCTTGGGCTCTGTGACAGCCCATTCCCTGGGATTTCTAAACCAAAGAACTTCAGGCTTTGTGAATTGACCAGAGACAACATCAAGCCATCCATCCCCGTCAACATCGAAGAGATGATCTCCATTGTCCTGCAGATAGTCTTTACCAAATCCATCCAGTTCCCTAAAAGATACCGGCTTCCAATCAGGATTTAAATAGTAGTATTTCCCAGATACGATATCCAAGTCTCCATCCTCATCCAAATCTCCCACTGCACAGGCTTCGGCGAGATTTTGATGGATTTGTCGTGTCTCGAATCGTAAACTTTCTCCTGCCAAAAGTCCTTGAAATACTAGGAAGTAGAAGGGTGTAAATTTATTCATTTTTTCATCAACATATTAAAATTCTCTAGATCATATGATTTGATGAGCAATTCTTTTAACCGATCGATCTTCATTTCCTCCACTTTGGCTATAAAACCTCGAGCATGAGCAAAGCGGACTCCTTGCTCGTTTTCGATTTTGGAAAAATCCATTTCCGGACAATCATTAAATCGTTTCATACCATAGCCCTCGCCTCGGCTATCGGGATAAACCATGGCAACCACTTCTGCTTCTAAACCTAATTCTTGTATATGCCAGCCCATCGCTCCCGAAACTTCATCAATCTTTTTTTTATTCCTAGGAACAAACATTACTTTAAAGCAGACCTGGTCTTCATTTACTTCCCATACCTCCGCAACTTTTGCCACCTCTTCGATTCGAGCCCTCAAATTTCGGATATACTGAAGCAGTTCACCACCAATCATTTTCATAAGTTCCCAAATTGGTTCACCAGGCGAATGGAGATCTGATTTAGCGAAGGCTTGAAGTATGGTAATATCAAGTGGCGAGTTGAGCATGCTAACCGTCTCCCGCTCTACCCCTAACCAATTTGCTGTATCTTTGGGACCCCGACAATCAAACCATTCCGCAACCTCCAACCACGGACAAAAACTCACTGCATCCTCATAAATTCCATAATGATTAAGCACCAAGGAGAGGGAACAGGTTGGTTTTGCATCCCGGGGAAATTGATGGTGATCAAAATTATAGAGACCAGGCTCATGGCGGTGCCCAACATCAATTACCGCAATTTGGGGACTTAATAAATCCTCTTCTATCGGATCCTGTCTAAAAACTGGAACTGTGTGTTCCGCCAATAAAATAGCACAGGCAAGAAACTCGTCTTTATGCGCACCTCCCGGGTGAGTGATAATTTTTTCTATCATAATTTAAATGTTCAAGTTGCCGGCATTGTTGCTGGAGTCGACTTTTTTCAGACACGAAGATGTCCTTGTTGATATTAGGCTTTTGATCTATGTTAGACCCTTGTGCTTCTTTTAGCGCTCGGTGTTAGGTGGATACATAAATCTGTACTTCTGCTCTTCTCAGTTGAGTATAATGAATGGATTCCCTGCATCATCCGTACATTTACTAACTCAAAACTCAACTTCCCGTGTTTCAACTAATCTATCGAAAATTTGGTAACCGTCTTCAAACAAAAGACGACCTGCTCTCCGGTCTGACCGTTGCACTGGCTCTAGTGCCTGAGGCTGTCGCCTTTGCAATCATTGCGGGAGTAACCCCAATCATCGGTCTATACGCCGCCTTTATGGTTTGCCTAATTACTGCAGTGCTAGGAGGAAGACCCGGCATGATCTCCGGAGCTACTGGTGCTCTTGCTGTGATTATGGTCTCACTTGTTCTTTTGGGGAACGAGCGCGGAGAAGCACTTGGATTGGGGCCAGACATGGGCACTCAGTACTTGTTTACTGCTGTCATTTTGATGGGAATGATTCAGATTGGGTGCGGTATTTTAAAACTTGGTCGCTTCGTCCGACTGATTCCCCAACCCGTAATGTTTGGATTTGTGAACGGGCTCGCCATTGTCATTTTTGAAGCTCAATTTCCCATGTTTACGGAAAGTCCAACTACCCCCGGTTCTGCATGGCTACAAGGAGCTGACATGCAACTGATGGCCGGTTTAATTGTGCTGACCATGGCAATTATTTTCTTACTTCCAAAATTAACCACTCAATTCCCCTCCTCTCTCGCAGCTATTGGCACCGTTAGTCTTGCGGTGATCGGGCTGGATCTCGATACTTTGGTAGTACGGGATATGGCATCGATTGGCGGGGAATTGCCTAGCTTGGTCTCATTTACCATCCCTCTTAACTGGGATACTCTTTACTTCATTGCCCCTTTTTCCTTTATTCTGGCAGCGGTTGGCTTGATCGAATCGTTAATGACTCTCACCCTAATCGATGAACTCACAGAGACTCGTGGAAACAGCACTCGCGAATGCCTCGGACAGGGAGCAGCCAATGTGGTGACCGGATTTTTCGGGGGCATGGGAGGTTGTGCCATGATTGGACAAAGTATCATTAATATTCGATCGGGTGGACGAGGCCGACTATCCGGAATCTCTGCCGGAATCTTCCTCCTCGCCTTTATCTTATTTGCCAGCCCATTAATCGAAAAAATCCCCCTAGCTGCTCTTACCGGAGTGATGTTCATGGTGGTCATTGGAACCTTCGAATGGTCAAGTCTTCGTATCCTCAGAAAGATTCCAAAAACAGATGCTTTTGTGCTCATTCTTGTATCAGCCATCACCGTAATTACTCACAACCTCGCTCTGGCTGTAATTAGTGGTGTAATCGTATCCGCCCTTGGTTTTGCTTGGAAATCTGCCCATCACATTCATCGAAACACAGAATCCCTTGATGATGGCACCAAGGTTTATCATCTGAGCGGGCCTTTATTTTTTGGATCGGTTACCGATTTCAATTTGGGTTTCAATCCAGCATCCGATCCAGACTCGGTTCTGGTCGACATGAAAGACTCCCGAGTATGGGACCATTCCGGCCTTGAAGCTATGCACAAACTGGGAGAACGCTACCAATCCGCCGGGAAAAAATTACGGGTACGGCACATCAGTAAAAATTGCCGAAACCTTCTTAAAAAAGCAGGCAGCATGGTCGACATCGATGTTTTACCCGACGACCCGAGCTACCAGGTTGCACAGTTCAAATTGCAGGAAGAAAATCCTGCAAATACTGAAATCTAAAAACCTTTCTATTTCTTAGCTTTTGCCTTGCCCAAGGCTGCATATTGGAATGGATTCATCATTTTTACAACTCACATCCAAATACTTAGCATACCTTAAAATGAGGCCCATATTATGAGCATTGATAACAAAACAAAAGTTGCCGTAGGCGTAGTCCCCACTCATTTAAAATTTGTCGGATCTCTCGTTCCTGATGAAAATGGCAAACTTCCCCGCACCCGCTCTGGTATTCTTAAAGTCGTTTCTGGAATGCGTGCAATTTGCAAGTCTTCCCCGGTAAGCTTGAAGTGCGTACAGGTCCCTTTGTTTCCCGGTGCTGACTCCAAAGATCTTCAGGATCTGTTCAAGGGAATGAAAGCCTTAAAACTAGAAGTTCATTTGATTATGATGGTTGGTGGTGCCAATCCGATCAACCCCAAGGACGAGGATGCGGTGGTGGAAATGCTCTGCTCTGGTTTGGCTGTGGCCAAAAAATATAAGGTTAAACATGTATCCTCAACCTCTTATGAAGAGTGGCTGTCCGGCAAACCTCTTAAAGGCAAGGCATATGCAAACGCCGTCCAACAGGTGGTTAAATTACATGCCCGTTGCTACAAAGAAGCTGGTTTGGACAAGAGTCCAGTGCAGGCATGGCATCTCGAATTTTTACGAGGGGTAGAATTCCAGAATTTCACCAATGCTGCAAAAGCTGCAGAAGTGGTCAAAGCAATCAACAAAAAGATTCGTAAAAAATTCTTTAAAGTAATGATCGATGCGGCACATTGCGGGGACTCTGATCTATCTATTTCTGAAAACGAAGCAGTGATCAAGGACCTCGCCAAAGCGGATGCTCTCGGAATTTTTCATGCATCCGCCAAAACTACCCGAGGATGTCTCTCCACTGACGACGGCTGGATTAGCGCCTTACTTACCGCCTGTGCAGAAACCGGCAAACTGGGCCATGTCTTTATTGAACTATTTCACCACGAAGACGCTGCTCTTGAGCCTTTGCGTAAATTAGTCAAAGGACACGGAGTGGATACCACCGATGGTCGTACCTATGATCGTACCGTGGTGGATGGCATCATTGATGTCACCCGTAGACTGAACAATTTAAAAGCACGCAAGGTTCTTAAGTAAGCTACGCTTGCAACCCCCCGTTACTTTGGGGCCAAAATTTATGAAAATTAACTTCTTCCACATGTTTAGATGGCTGATTGTTTTTTTCTGTTTTTCTACACTTTTATCAGGAACAACCAAAATCGGAGATCCTTTCGTTCATGCCTTTGCTAATCCATCAGACAATCCCGACTTAGCAAGAGTACTAATCATTGGGGATTCCATTTCCATTGGATACACCCCACTGGTTCGTGGTCTGCTCAAGGATGAAGCTAATGTGCATCGCCCCACCACCAATTGCCGATGGTCTGAGCATGGTGCTACTGAACTACCTAAATGGATCGGTCTAGGAAAGTGGGATGTGATCCACTTCAATTTTGGTCTCTGGGACTGGTACGGGTGGAAGCAGGAAAATAAGGCAACGCCTCAATCTTACGCCAAAAACTTACAGGACATAGTCACTCAACTACAAGCCACTGGGGCATCCATAATTTTTGGGATGACCACCCCACCCTGCGTCATGGAGGAACGGGGCTCCAAACTTATGGTCAGCTCGGATAGGGCCAATAGTTTCAACCAGGCAGCCCGGGATGTGATGAATAAAAATGGAGTGAGAATTAATGATCTCTACTCAGTCATTGGAAACAAGAGAGATGTTTACCAAAAAGGCCCGAATGATGTGCATTATAATCAAGAAGGAAGAAAAGTTCTTGCCGAAGCGGTTGCTCAGGAAATTCGAAGAGCCATCCAGCAAAAAGATAAAATCAAGAAATCAGTTTTATTCATTGCGGGAAACACCAAGCACCGCCACGGATTTCATGAATATAAGGCAGGATCTATTCTCCTAGCAGATGCCCTCAATACCAGTGGAATCCCCATCGAGGCAAAGGTGCATTGGTATGGCTGGCCGGAAGATGAATCTATATTCGATGGCGTGGATGCCTGTATTATCTATGCAGATGGTGGTGGAGAGTTTGGTGAGAAGTACGATTTTCTTCACCAAAAAGTAAAAGCCGGCATGGGCATCATGTTTATGCATTACGGGGTGCACCCAACCAAGGAAGTCGGGGAAAAGTACTACAACCAATGGATTGGAGGATTTTATGATGATGAATTTTCGGTCAATCCCAGTTGGATTGCAGAGATGACTCCTAAAACAGGCCATCCAGTTTCACGGGGTGTATCCCAGCCGATTCGTGCGTACGATGAATTTTATTACAATTTAAGTTTCGATAAATCCTGCAGCCATTGTTATCCACTCGCTACCGCGATCCCTACCAAGCAAAATGTGATCCGCTATGGCAGCAGTAAATTCTGGAACCGTCAGGCGGAAGAACAATTAGGAACCGCCCAAGCTCTTCTTTGGTGCAAAGATCCAAAAAAGGGAGCTCGAGGAGCAGGTTTTGTTGGCGGGCATTATCACCGCAATTGGGCAATCGATGATTACCGTACCCTCATTCTCAATACCATCGTCTGGGTAACCCGCTTAGAAGTTCCCGCAAATGGAGTGCCTTCCCAACCAGTTACCTTGGAAAAACTCAATGAAAACCTAAATCGCCCGGATAATTCTGAAATCGTAGAGTTACCCACTGATGATCTTTTGACTCAAGAACCTGCTGCTCTTCCTTTGCTAGGTCCTGATGGTCGTATGGCACCAAGAAAAAAGAAGAAATAAAGAGTATTATTGGGAATCTACGGTTTTATTAATTCAATTAAAATTTTGGTGTAATCTTATAATTTGTCTTGGGTGCTTTATTTTAAGGAATAGATTATTAAGTATGAAAAAATTCTTCACCTACCTTTCGCTTGGACTTACGGGAGTATTCTTACACGCCGATCAAAAGATCACCATTTCTGGAAACGATTTGATGCAGTTTGATATCAAGGAGTTTACTGTATCAGCAGGAGAAAAGATAGAGCTTGAGTTTAAAAACACGGGAAATCTTCCCAAAATTGCCATGGGTCACAATTTAGTTGTCTTGAAAGCAGGAATTAGTGGCATTGCATTTGGTCAAAAAGTCATGGGCATGGGAGCAAGTGCAACCAACCCACTACCAGACGCAAGCAAGGAAGATGTTTTAGCAGCCACAAAACTTCTTGGACCAGGTGAATCTGACACTATTACATTTACTGCCCCATCTGAGCCAGGTGTACACCAGTATGTTTGTACTTTCCCCGGTCATTTCGCAATGATGCGAGGAAATATGACTGTGAAGTAATTTTTTTTAACTCTTTAATTAAAAAAGCCGGCATCTGTCGGCTTTTTTTTGTCTCAGTCTAAGACCGTTATCTCTTCCTCTGTCCAAGGAAGTATTCGCTCATGTGCTGCTTTGTATTTAGAAATTTGATCGGAATTAACAAGTTCCCCTCGGTTTCCCCAAGCATTACGAACATATGTGAGGATATCAGCCAATTGTTCGTCTTTCATATAACTGTGGGGAGGCATAATGGGTGGCACATTTTTTACCGGTACTCCATTCACTTTGATAGGGCCTGAAAGCCCATGTACGGCGACTCCAATTAAACGGGATATAGATCCATTCACCCAATCGCTTTTCACCAAAGTAGGAGCCATATTTTCCAGTCCTTTGCCATGGGGTTGGTGACAGGCACCACAACTCGTTCCATACAAATCACGACCTTTTTGATAAGAGGCCATTAACTTCTTGTCCTGCTTCACCCAGTTGGCAATCCTATCGACATAAACATCAGCCGAGCGCTTGGGATAACCATTTGTAGAAACATCATTAGCATACTTGGCAAGAACAGGGGGAAAGTTCTTATTATTTGCCAAATTTAGCCCCATTTGCTTGAGGGAATCCGGATAGATACTACCGTTGCCATACCCCTCACCTGCTAGGCGTAGGGCAGTCATACTTACAAACCAGTGATCGTCCTTTATGTTTTCTTTAATGATATCTGGGCTTAATTTACCGAGACCCTCTAAGGCCCACATAGCATGCACACGGACAAAGGGACTTTCATCTTTTTGGATGGCCAATTCACGAATAGAATCGGTCAGATCCAGCCTTTTACCTTCCACGATTCTCTGCTGTGAACGCAGGCGCCACCATAGATGGTCGTGCGATAGCCCATCAACCAAATCTTTTGGTTTAGCCACAGGTTTAAAATCATCTGGAACAATACGGTAAATCCTTCCATACCCAATATGCTTATCCAGTTCACGCTCCTCCGATTGACGGCGCAGATAAGAGGTCAGGAATTTTTTGTGCTGAATTATACCACGGTGAAAATCGACCACATATAAACAACCATCTGGTCCAAAAGCACCATTAACTGGCCGGAATCGTTCATCAGTACTTGCAAGAAATTCACGCTTTTTCCAGATTGGATCTGGATATGTTTGATGTCTGTATTGTTCGGATTCGGGAAAACTACCAACGGGTAAAAAGGCACCCACTGTATTGGTTCCAGGAGACATCGAAAAGATCGCACCCTCCCACTCACTCCCAAACACACCGTGACTATGAACAGCCAGTCCACTTATGGTAGTAACTTGTTTCACTCGACCATCTTCGAGTAAGTTGCCAGTTCTGTAGTTCCGATTCAGAGCGGTATTCGGGCGTATCGCAAATACCTGCTTGGTAGGTGGCCCAACTGCTTTTCTATTAGCTGGCCATGCCCGATCATACATCCCCCAGTCAACCTGAAACCAATTACTGTTATTGTTGTGGTACAACCTTCCGTAGGCATCCGTAGCCATCCCCCATTGTCCTCTTGAGTCTGCTGGAGACTCAACCAACTCCCCTTCCCGCCAGGCAAGTTTGCGGGATGATTTCGAGTTATACATCCAATTGTCCAGACTGTAGCTCAGGCCATTCTCGGCATGCTCGATATTGTCGTATGCCGCAGTGGCAAAATCCATAAGTTTTGTTTTCTGGTCACAGCGCAGATCGCCATCATCATCCTGACAAAACCAGATCGAACCACTTTCCACGACTAGTACTCCTCCCTCCACAAAGGCAATGCTGCGTACATTAATCATATCATCGACGAAAGGAGTGGACTTGTCCATGCGACCGTCTCCATCAGTATCTTCCAATACCATTACCCGGCTCGATCTTTCATTCTCCCCGGTGCCATCTAAATCTTTCATATATGTACGGAATTCCCCCACCCACATTCTTCCGTGGTCATCCCAGTTCACAAATACAGGATCTTTAACCAATGGTTCAGCAGCTACCAACTCTACCCTAAAGCCAGGAGCAATTTTGAATTTGGATAAGGATTCCTCAGGGGTAAATAACGGAACCACTCCGGGAGACCATTCTCTCCAGTTTAGTGAATCTAAAAGGCTGAGGTTCTTTTCCTTCTTGTCGCCTTCTTGGGCGATCAGAAGTGAGGCAAAAAGAAAGATAAAGGAAAAGGTGAAACTTAGAAAGTTCATAACCCTAGCCTATTGAGGAAAAACAAGCACGCAACTAGATTGTCTCGTGTAAAGCAAATCAAAGAAATCGTGATTTTTTGTTGATTTCTCGTTGCCTATTGCCCTCCCAAAATGCATTCAAAAGCTCTATGAAACAGAAACTCCTTTGCCTATTATATCTCACTTTACCCATTTGCCTAGTTCAAGCAGAACCATCCTCTTCAGATGTATTTGGTAATGACTTTCCCAAATTAGATCATCTTGCAACCGGAGAATGGTGGAAACTTGGAAAGTCCAAAGGTAAAATGAAAAAAGGCTACAAGATACTTCAATCTTTAGAAATTGAACGGGAAAAAGTTATCGCTTTTGCCCTCTACACACATGATGCAAATATTCTAAAACTAACCGCTCAACTTTACCCATTAATGCCCGATGAGGACAGATCGGTTAGACTTGAAATAGAAAAGAATGGGCGATGGCATGAAATTTCCAAAGTAAATATTACTTATCCGGGGTGGAGTGCACACTTTCGAATTGAAGACTGGGATTCCTTAAAAAATCACCCTTACCGTGTCAGGCATGGAGAGAAGGCCTCTTTTGAAGGTATTATTAGAAAAGACCCAATTGGAAAAAAAGAGATTGTCGTGGGCAATTTGTCCTGTAATGCAAGCCGCACCCCTGGACCACGCACGAACATTGTCAACAACCTAAAGAAGATAGATCCAGACTTACTTTTTTTTGCAGGAGATCAGACTTATAGACATACCGAACATACAGCAGGCTGGATCGAGTTCGGTCTTCAGTTTAGGGAGATCATAAAAGACCGTCCCACAATCACTGTTCCTGATGATCATGATGTGGGGCAGGCAAATCTTTGGGGAGAATACGGAAAGAAAGCTAAAACTCCTCAAGGTCCAAGCGGTGGGTACTACTACCCTCTCGAATATGTGAAGATGGTGGAGCGCCAGCAAACCTGGCACCTGCCTGATGCTGCATATAAGGGTCCACTAACAAGCGGCCTCTCTACCTACTTTACTCGTTTACGGGTAGGAGGTGTGGACTTTGCTATTTTGGAGGACCGTAAGTTCAAGAGTGGACCTCAGGGCAAAATCCCGCAAATGGGCCCACGCCCTGATCATATCAATGATCCTGCTTATGACCGAAAGGCGGTAGATTTACCGGGATTAAAACTTCTGGGTAATGAACAGTTGGATTTTCTCTCTCAATGGTCTGAGGACTGGACGGGGGCTCAGATGAAAGCCGCCTTATCTCAAACCGCTTTTTGTGGAGCTGTTCACATACATGGCCGACCGAACGACAGACTACTCGCCGATCTAGATTGCAATGGATGGCCTCAGTCGGGACGCAACAAAGCTCTGCGGGAAATTCGAAAAGCATGGGCACCTCACCTCTGTGGAGATCAGCATCTGGCCGTTGTGGTACAGCATGGGATTGAAGGTCATCGGGATGGTCCCTTTGCCTTTACCAGTCCAGCAATTGTTAACACCGTTTATGGAAGGTGGTGGCACCCATTAAACGATAAGCCCGGCATGTATCCTATCCTCAAAAGCCCACTTCCTTGGACGGGTGATTACGAAGACGGACTTGGTAACAAACTGACCATGCATGCCTATGCCAACCCACCCGCAGATCGGAGCGATGAGCGAAACCGGGCGGATGGCTTTGGAATTGCCAGATTTAATAAAGTGAATCGAACAATTACTTTTGAATGCTGGCCTCGCTTTGCCGATGTATCTGTGGGAGAAAGTGCTCAGTTTTCCGGATGGCCAGTCACCCACAAAATGGAAGAAAATGATGGAAGAAAAGTGGTTGGCTGGTTGCCAAGTATTCAATTCAGCAAGCCGAACCAAGTCGTGCAGGTGACCAACAAGAAAACCAATGAAGTCCTTTATACCATTCGAACAAAGGGAAAATCTTTTCAGCCAAAAGTGTATACTATGGATCCGCACGAAATAAAGACTGGGAAGAATAAGCCTATTAAGGTTCTGATCCCAGAGGTTCAGCCTGTCATTAACCCCGCAATGGCTAAAAAGATTTCCGTGAGTATCTGATCAGTTCCCGTGCTTTAGCTTCCCACCCTTACCCGCTTTTAAGCTTTTCGCTGAAGCCAGATAGGAAACGAGGTCTCTTAAGTCCATAGGAGCCAATGTCGCCCCCATTGCGGGCATGGCAGAAATTGGCGGACTCAACTCAGCAATTTCTGTTCGCGAGTAAGTCGTTTTTGTTCCATCTAAGGCGGCAAGAACCACTTCTGTTTGATTTTCTGAATGGAGCCGCCCCGAGACAAAGTCACCCGATTTCAATTGCACAGTGGACAATCCATAACCTGGGGTAATTTCCGCACTCGGATTGATTACAGATTCCAGAAGCTTTCGTCTTTTGAGGCGTTTTCCTACCAAGCTGAGATCAGGTCCCTGCTCTCCTCCCTCTCCATACATTTTGTGACATTGCACACAGGCACCCTGATTACGAAAGACTGCTTCTCCCTTGGCCGCATCTCCTCCTGTGATAGTCATGGGATGAATTCTCGCTGGATCTCCTCCGTAAAAAGACTTGGCAAAGTTTCTGACCCTCTCGGATTTAGACTGGGTCATGGCTTCATATAGGTCGAGCCAGACGGCAGGATTAATTCCCTTAGAACGGGATGTCCAAAATTTAATCAACTGTTCAGGCTCCTCATCCCCAATCCTTTTGAACGCTTCCCGTGCAACCAGCCATTCTTTTTGCGATCTTACAGCTTGATATAGTGCTGTGGAGGCTACATCGATGCCTCGAATATAACCCTGACCAAGAGCAAGGGCACGAACCTGCTCTGATGGATCTTCAAACAAACGCGATAAAAGACTGTCTGGTATCCCCTCTTTTGATTCCAATAATCGGCTAAAGAAGGATACCCGCAAGGAACCATTAAGATTCTGATTCAAAAGCTGAGTCCGCAAATGATCCGCATCCAGACGGATTTTCAACACTGCGGAAACTTCTGTAATAAGAGTGGCAAAATCTGCCCGTTTCTCTTGGTTGAGGTAGGCGAGGAAGGAGTCATCGTGATTAGAAATAAACTGAGTTGCTTGTTCTCGTGCATGTGAAACGGGTCGTAAAGAGCCCAAAAAGGGATCCATTTCTGGATAAGTGTCCCACCGTTGAAGAGCATGTAAGGCTAATTTCTGAACATTAGGATCCAGATTGGGATCAGTTGCCATATTCATAACATAAGCAAAGCCATCGGCATCTCCCTGTCTGGCTGCAGTTACTAACAAGCGTGCTTGGATAAATGGTGGAAGACCCGCGTAATTTATTCTCAGTAAAAGTCTACCTGCAGTAGTATCAACCACAGAGGTGTCGAAAATTGCACGCAACGCCTCTAGCCTTACCTGCTCATTTTCGTCCTTTAAAAACAAAGCTAATGAGGGATCCTCCAGTCGACGAAGTGCGATGACCGCAAGTAATCTTACCTCCTCAGAGTTGTGCATTACCCATTTCGCTAGATACTCGGGTCCACACAACCGATTAATCGAAGAAAGCACGGCGTGACGAATGGTAATGTCAAATGCTCCTGCCCGGTTACGCACTGCAAGATCTAATAATGCAGATATGGATGCATTATCTTCCATAGGAGCAACTCTGCCCAGAGCAACTGCTGCAAGGGAAGAAACCCGGAGCGATGAATCTTTTAATAGATCAATTAATTTGGCTTTTGATTGCTCAAGACCAAGATCACCACAAAGTCTTGCAGCATTGGCACGAATCTCAACTAACTCGTGATTCAGGGAATCAACTAGTTGAGTCTTGGCAGATTCATTCCCCGCACGTGCCAATTGACCGACTCCCCAGACGGAATGTAAAGGAGCAATATCTTGAGGCTTTGCCTGAGTAATGATTTCCTTAAACAACGGAAGAACAGATTCTCCTTTTCTAACCAAAGCAAACTGGGCGGACTGCCTTACCCTCTGATCACTGTGGGTCAATAATTTTAACAGTTCATCAACAGAACGCTGTTCAAAACCTTGCTCAAATAACTTAGCTAACGCTTCTCCTTCTTCGACCAAGTTTGGCTCCTTTAGATGGGCTACCTGAATACTTCCCTTGTCATCCGGAGACCAACCCGAACCGTATTCAACCAGATAAACTTTGCCATCATAGCCCATTTCCACATCCGAGGCATTAAGCCCAGAAATAAATTGGGTAACTTCACCCACCGAAAAGCCCGCATCTTTGGGTTCAATAGGAATGGCCAAAACTTCCGATCTCGTTGGAGACCCCCTGTAATTACACATCAAAAACTTACCCTGCAAAGATTCGGGAACCGAAGGACCCGTCATATAGGCAACCCCGGAGGGACCGTTACCAACATGTCCAATGGGAGGATAGACCCACTGTGGAGAAGATTCCTTATATAAATCAAACATCGACTCCCCTACCCACATCGACTGCCAAAGATGAAAGTCGCCCCAATCCAAATAAGTTACATGCTGATGATGGGATTGATAATCAGCGGTCCATCCGGAATCAGAATTATCCAACACATAGACCACTCGGGCCTTGTCCCCAAAATCCCCGGTATTATCGAATGTGAAGAGATTACCGTGCTCATCGAAGGCAATCTCTTGTGGATTACGTAGACCATGTGCATATACCTCAAAATTAGAGCCATCGTCATCACAGCGAAAGATTGCTCCACGACTTGGGGCAGCAAGGCGCTCTCCTTGATCATTAATAACACTGTACCCGCGATCGCCCACCGAGAAATAAAGCCGACCATCAGGCCCACGGGTAATCCCGTGCAAATCGTGTCCCTTAAAACAAACCCTTACTCCGAAGCCATCTACCAATTTATGATGCTCCTCGGCTTTCCCATCATCATCCTTATCGACTAATTTTCGTAGAGCAGGAATGCAGGTAAAATAAACGGCATCCTCTTCCGCAAGCAGAGAGAAGCCGATCCCGTCTGCAGCTTCCCTACAACGATCATCAAAAATCGAGTACTGATCGGGAGCCCCATTACCATCAGTATCGACAAAGCGTAGTACCTGATCGGCATCCTGCTGATACCATTCCATGGGAATATGGTGCTGGTTACGCTTATAACTGTCTAAACGATCCTCGACAGTTTCAAGGCGGTAATCCTCATAAATTCTCCACTCAACCCGACGATTATCTGGAACACCTTTTCCCATTCTTCTTGCTTCACTTACAAATACCCTGCCTTTGGGATCAATATCCATACTTGCAGGACCCCTAAGATAGGGAGCAGCCACCCAAGTATAGCCTTGGTAAGACTCATGTAAACTGGCTCCTTTAAAATTGCCTAGCTTGTTAGGCATTTTTTCAAGATTTTCCGCAAAACCTGTATAACCTAAGATGAGGGAACAACCATAGAATAAAAACTTAAAATAGGACAGTTTACACATATTTTATTATCGTATTAACAAAAGATTGGGAAACAAGTTAAATGCACACAGATTAGATATTATTCCTTCATAGGAAAGAGGCAAAAGTTGACGAACTTTGGGAGATTTAGGATAATTTTAATTTTCCATGTCCACGAACCCATATCTTGATTATGTAAACTCAGTACAGCGACTCTTCGTAGAGGGCCGCAACTTACCCTATGGAAGTTTCGCCAAGCCTACTCCTACAAGTATTTCCAAAGATGCACCAGTGGTCTTGATCCTATCTCCTCATCCGGATGATGAGTGCATCATCGGAGGATTACCGCTCCGCTTGATGAAAGAGGGTGGCGTTAGGATAATTAATGTAGCGGTCACATTGGGCAGCAATCACCAGAGAAAGCAGGAGAGATTGACCGAATTAAGCAAAGCTTGTGAATGGATTGGTTTTGAGTTGGAATTAACGGCGGAAAATGGGCTGGATCCAATTCGTCCAGAAACCCCCAAGAATGATCCAGTCCATTGGAATAAATGTGTGGATGTCCTAACTCGCATTTTTTCTAAATATAGTCCGATGACTATCTTTGTCCCTCACTCAAAGGACTGGAACCAGACCCATCTTGGGGTTCATCTATTGGCGATATCTGCACTCAAGAACTCGAGTGAGTTTTCACCTTGGATCATAGAAACGGAATACTGGGGACAAATGCCAGAGCCCAACCTAATGGTCGAAAATACCGCTGATGAAGTAGCCGAATTAATAGGAGCCCTCTCTCATCACCGTGGAGAACTTGAACGCAACCCCTTTCACCTACGTCTGCCAGCCTGGATGCAGGACAATGTCCGCCGGGGAAGTGAAGTGGTGGGCGGACAAGGTGGGCAGGCATGTGCCTTTGATTTCGCCACTCTTTACCGGGTAAATCGCTGGCAAAAAGATCGATTAATACCAGCTTGGGACCGAGGGAAAATGCTTCCCAGTACTCAGTCTGCGAGTGATTGTCTAGAATAATTCTTTTTCAAAGTTTCGAATAGGGGGTTCAAAAATTGGCCTCCAGAGAAATCCCGAAATGAAAGGTTTCTCTTAAAAACAGGTCATCCGCTTTGTTCAAATCACGGTTGATGGGCCAAGTCTGGACAGCGTGTAAATTTAAAGCGGCAAAAGAAGTGATCTCTCTCCCTGTGCTTACTCCCAAGGAAAAATGATTCAACCCATCATGCCCATCGCTAACGAATCCTTCATTCCATCCAAGCACTCCGGTGTACTCTAACTCAAATTCTTCGGTAACCGTGTGAACGATTGCATTACCCCACTCGATGAAAAAACCATCCGCATCTTCGGAATAAACCAAGTTTAGACCACTTTCACTAACAAAAGGAAGATCGGTGTGGGTGAATCCGGCTTCCCATTCATCGTCCGATTCATCATCCACCGGAAAACGAATATGAGTAAAAGCGAAATGATAAGTATAAGATTCTTTCTCCTGACCAACTCCCGCATTTAACTTCAGTTCACGAAAATCATTTCTGGTAGAACGACCATACCACATTCCTCCAAACAAATGCTCATATCTGGTTTCCACACTTGATGACCATAAGGAATCACCATCGAGTGAATCCCTGCCTTCTAACACATATTTACTTTCCCATCCAAAATGAGTGTGAACTTCCAATTTATTATGAAGGTGCAACTTTGCGAAAGCCTTGGACGCCTCAAATTCATGAGCATGTAAAAAACTAGTTAGACCGATGAATAATAAAGATTGGTAAAAATCTCTGAAGAATTTCATGTGGTTCTACATTGAATACCCTAGATGCATTATTGCAAGTACCTTGCTTTTACAGGCCAAAAAAAAGACCGCCAGTTTCCCGGCGGTCTCTTTGTGAGAGTTAAAAACTGAACCTTACTTGAGATCGAAACGATCAAGGTTCATTACCTTAGTCCATGCATTGGAGAAATCCTGTACAAATTTTTCCTTGGAATCGGAACAGGCATATACTTCTGCATAAGCACGCAGGCGTGAGTTGGAGCCGAAAATTAGATCGGACCGGGTAGCAGTCCATTTTACATCACCACTGGCACGATCACGGCCCTCAAACTCTTCTGCCTCGTCATTAATCGGAGACCATTTTGTCGACATATCGAGAAGATTGACGAAGAAATCGTTACTCAATGTTTCAGGATTTTCGGTAAAAACTCCGTGCTTGGACTGTCCATGATTAGCACCTAAGACGCGCAAACCACCAATAAGTGCAGTTAACTCAGCACCTGTTAGGGTTAGCAATTGTGCACGATCCACAAGGAGGGACTCGGTAGGCACGCTGTACCGCTTTTTAGCAAAATTACGGAAGCCATCAACCATAGGCTCCAATACACCAAAGGAATCAACATCAGTTTGCTCCTGAGAGGCATCCATTCTACCAGCAGTGAAACTCAGGCTAACTTCGATTCCTGCCCTTTTGGCAGCTTCCTCAACTGCCGCATTTCCAGCAAGTACAATCAAGTCAGCAAGGGAAACATTGCTTCCGCCCGCATTGAACTCAGCTTGGATCGCTTCGAGTCTTTCCAGCACTTTAGCAAGCTGAGTAGGCTCGTTTACTTCCCAATCTTTCTGCGGGGCAAGTCGTACACGGGCACCATTGGCACCTCCGCGCATATCAGAACCACGGTATGTGGAAGCCGAAGCCCAAGCGGTGGAAACTAGCTCAGAAATAGAAAGCCCAGAAGCAAGGATTTTCTGCTTAAGCTCTGCGACCTGACCATCGCTGATTAGGTCATGATCACAGGCAGGTATAGGATCCTGCCAGATCAATTCTTCAGCCGGAACTTCTGGTCCGAGGTAGCGGCACTTGGGTCCCATATCACGGTGCGTGAGCTTAAACCAGGCACGGGCAAAAGCATCTGCATACTTGTCGGGGTTTTCCAGAAAACTACGGGAGATTTTTTCGTAAGCTGGATCAAACCTAAGAGACAGATCGGTTGTAAGCATGGTTGGCTTACGCATCTTGGAAGAATCAAATGCATCCGGAATGGTTTCTGGTGCATCCTTCGCCACCCACTGCTTCGCACCAGCAGGGCTCGTGGTCAATTCCCATTCGTAGTTAAACAAATTCTCTAGGTAGTTGATTCCCCACTTGGTTGGAGTGGTAGTCCAAGTAACTTCAGGTCCTGCAGTGATCGCATCTGCTCCGCTACCGGATCCATATGTACTGGTCCATCCAAACCCTTGTTCTTCGATTGAAGCAGCTTCAGGCTCGGGGCCAACATGGGAAGCATCACCTGCCCCGTGGGTTTTACCAAAAGTATGACCACCGGCAATTAAGGCTACAGTTTCTTCATCATTCATCGCCATACGGCCAAAGGTTTCACGAATGTCATGAGCCGCGGCTACAGGATCCGGGTTACCATTGGGGCCTTCAGGATTCACATAGATTAATCCCATTTGTACCGCAGCCAATGGGTTTTCAAGATCACGCTCGCCAGAATATCGCTTGTCATCCAACCAGGTTCCTTCCGTTCCCCAGTAGATATCGTCCTCGGTTTCCCAAATGTCTGAACGACCTCCACCAAAGCCGAAAGTTTTAAAGCCCATTGACTCCAAAGCAACATTTCCAGTCAGGATGAAAAGATCTGCCCAAGAGATTTTACGGCCATACTTTTGTTTAACTGGCCAAAGTAAGCGACGAGCCTTATCAAGATTTCCGTTATCGGGCCAACTGTTGAGAGGAGCGAAGCGCTGAGCACCAGTTCCTCCCCCACCGCGGCCATCTGCAGTTCGGTAAGTGCCAGCAGCATGCCATGCCATACGAATAAAGAAAGGACCATAGTGACCAAAATCTGCTGGCCACCATTCCTGAGAATCCGTCATCAAATCATTGAGATCTTTCTTGAGCGCATCGTAATCGATTGATTTAAACTCCTCCGCATAATCGAAGTCTTCCTCCATAGGATTGGAGCGTGCATCATGCTGATGAAGAATATCGACCTTAAGTTGGTTGGGCCACCAGTCTTGGTTGGTCGTTCCACCACCTGCTGCATGGATGATGGGGCATTGATCGGCGTTGGTTACTGGGGCTTGTTGTCCGTGACCAAATGGACAGGTACCTGAAGATGTTGATGACGGTTCTGTACTCATAAAATAAATAGGGATTAAAGGTTTTAATTTATCCCCTTGAGGAGGCTTGGCAAGATCGAGTAGATAAAATTTTATGAACTTACCTCTGAAAAGACTCTGGCTACATGTTTTAAATCTCTTGATCGGGGTAAATATCGGATACGCAAATGAGAGATTAGGGCTTGATTTAACCACACCCAGCATGACCGATGGACACCCAGCCAAAGGATTGCGAGTTCGTCAAGTGGCTCCGGAATATGTGGGTACAGAAGTTTATCATTCTCTGTATCTTCCAGAGGATTGGGAAAATGGCAAAAAACACCCTGTTTTGGTTGAATACACGGGAAATCGATTTATTGAGGCGGGATCAACCGGACAGGTAAAAGACGCGAACTTTGGCTATGGGTTAAGCGGTGGTAAAAGATTTATTTGGATATGTATGCCATACATCAAAAAAAGTGGGCAAGAAAATGAGGTAATGTGGTGGGGAGATCGGGAAGCAACCATTCAATATTGCAAAGACAACCTGCCACGCATTTGCCAACAATTTGGGGGTGACAGTAAGAACATCTTTATTTGCGGTTTCTCACGGGGAGCCATTGCCTGTAGCTACATTGGCTTAGCCGATAGTGAAATTGCGGGTTTCTGGAAAGGAATGATAACCCATGATCATTTTGACGGCCATAAAGAATGGGGCTACCCACAGGACGGTCGCTCCTATGCCCTCAAACGGATTGCTCGACTAAAAGGTAAACCTGTGCTCGTTTGCGGAAAACATGCGGAATATTTAAAAAATTATCAAAGCCTTGCCCAATTTACTTTCTTACCGGTGCCCACTAGAGAAATCTTTCAAATTCCAGAAGGTAAAGTGACCCATCCACACACAGATATGTGGGCACACCGGCAAAGCACTACCCGACAAATTGCTAGAGATTGGCTTCTGCAAAATGCAGGCTTAAACTAAGCCCTTTGGCAGGGTTTTAAAAATTTTTAGAATCAATTGAGACCTGAAAGAACCTGTCCTAGAGAATCCTTGGCATCGCCAAAAAGCATGTGACAATTTTCTTTATAGTAGAGTGGATTTTCCACACCGGAATAACCGGTAGCCATACTACGCTTCAAAGCAACCACAGTCTTGGCCTTCCATGCTTCAATCACCGGCATACCGGCAATGGGACTATTTTCCTCTTCCTGAGCGGATGGATTGACGATGTCATTTGCTCCAATGACTAAAAGCATATCAACTTCAGGAAGTTCATCGTTCACTTCATCCATCTCAAAAACAATATCGTAAGGAACATTCGCCTCGGCGAGAAGAACATTCATGTGACCGGGAAGACGGCCGGCAACCGGATGAATCGCAAAGCGCACATTCACATCTTTGCCCCGCAAATTCTCAGTAATTTCCTTAACCACATGCTGAGCCTGCGCAACAGCCATCCCATATCCCGGAACAATCATCACCTCATTGGACTCCTTCAATTCTTCTGCAACTTCATGAGCACTGGTCTCGGTAATCGAGCCTTCGATCTCCGAAGAACCACCAGAACCTCCAGAACCGGTACCAAATCCACCAAAGATCACATTGACCAAGCTTCGGTTCATAGCGTGACACATAATATAACTAAGGATTGCTCCGCTGCTCCCTACCAATGCACCGGTTACGATAAGCAAATCGTTTTTAAGCATGAACCCTGCAGCAGCTGCTGCCCATCCCGAATAACTATTAAGCATGGAAACAACCACCGGCATATCGGCACCACCGATCGCCACAATCAAATGCACTCCAAGAACCAAAGAGATACCAGTTACGATCAGCAGAGTTATAAGGGCGGCATCATGCCCCTGACTAATAAATTGAGAGCCTAGATAGACAGAGCCCAAAACCATGCCAAGGTTTAGAAAGTGCCGGAAAGGCAGAAGGATAGGTTTGCCACTCAACGAACCTCTTAGTTTTCCAAAGGCCACAACGGAACCAGTAAAGGTTATTCCGCCGATAAATACTCCGAGAAGGATTTCGATCTCGTGGATCAGTTTGTCCGAACCTTCCAACAAGGCATGCCCCGGGTCCATAAAGCTGGCAATCCCAACAAGCACTGCTGCCAGCCCAACGAAGCTGTGCAAAATTGCAACTAACTCAGGCATGGAAGTCATTTCCACCCGCTTTGCCATAACTGCACCGATGATTGCACCACCCAACATCAGGGGAATCAACAACTCAAAATTGCCTACCTTACCACTCATAAAAGTGGCGAATATGGCTATGGTCATTCCAATGATGCCATAAACATTTCCCCGACGGGCCGTTTCCTGTTTGGATAATCCCCCAAGACTAAGAATAAAAAAGATTCCTGAAACAAGATAGGCCATAGTGACCAGACCTTCGCTCATGGGATAAAGAGATGATAAATTTCCTGCGTTCATTATTTACGAAACATTTTCAGCATGCGCTGGGTTACGAGAAATCCTCCGGCCACATTGATGGTGGCCACAAAAATAGCGACTCCTGCAAGCCAAGGATTGGCCCCCGAAACAAAGAGCATGCCTCCAATCAAAATGATTCCACTAATGGCATTGGTCACACTCATCAACGGTGTATGCAAAGCAGGTGTTACATTCCAAACCACCATATATCCAACAAAACAAGCGAGAACGAAGACGGTGATTTGATCGAGAAATTCACTCGATCCATTCCAGCCAAGAGCAAGCAAGGAGACGGATAATAAACCGAGAAGAAATCCACCGGATAAGAGAGGGTTCTTCGATTTCTCTTCTGCTACTTCTTCCTCAGGGGTTTCTGGCTTCTTAGCAGGTGCAACCGATGTTTCTACTGGTGGTGGCGGCCAACTTATATTGCCTTGATCAAGAACCAAAGCCCCGCGAACCACTTCGTCGTCTTGGTTAATTGAAAAGTCATCGGCCGTACCCAGCAATTGTACGAGCTTGACTAGATTATTACCAAAGAGCTTGCTAGACTGTGTTGGGAGACGTGAGGGGAAGTCAGTGTATCCGATTATGGTCACCCCGTGAGCAACTTTAGCCGTGCCCGCTTCAGTAAGTTCGCAATTTCCACCACCCTCGGCGGCAAGATCAACCACCACCGATCCCTGCTTCATCGATTTGACCATTTCTTCAGTTATTAGAATTGGTGACTTCTTGCCGGGAATCATCGCTGTAGTAATAATAACATCCACCTCGGCTGCTTGTTCCGCAAAAAGCTTCATTTCCGCCTCAATAAATTCCTTACTCATCACTTTGGCGTATCCACCCGAGCCCGCACCGTCTTCCTCAAAATCGAGTTCCAGAAAGGATGCACCCAGACTCTTGACCTCATCTTTAACTGCAGGACGGGTATCAAAAGCTCGTACAATTGCTCCCATGTTACGGGCTGCGCCAATGGCAGCAAGGCCAGCTACGCCGGCTCCAATAATCAGAACCTTGGCAGGAGGCACTTTGCCGGCAGCGGTAATTTGCCCGGTAAAGAAACGTCCAAAAACATGCGATGCTTCGACCACCGCCCGATAACCAGCGACATTAGCCATCGAGCTGAGTGCATCCATGGACTGAGCCCGGGAAATTCGAGGCACACAATCCATGGCCAAGAGATTAATTTTTCTTTCGCCGAGTTTTTTGAGAAGTTCCTCATTTCTTGCCGGATAAACAAAACTTATCAGGGTGGCACCTTCCTTGATCATCTCCGACTCCTCCATACTGGGAGGTGTAACCTTGAGAATCAGGTCACTATCTCCCCATACAGCGGAGGCACTATCTGCAATGCGAGCACCAGCTTCAACAAAAGCAGAATTTGCTAAATTGGCTTGTTCTCCGGCTCCATTTTCAATTACAACCTCGTAGCCGAGCTTGGCAAATGCCGCAATATTATCCGGGGCAATCGCCACTCTCTTTTCGGAAGGCTGAGTTTCTTTTGGTATACCTATGATCATGATAATTTAGAAAGGTAAATTTCTCCCTAATTCGATCATACTTGGCAAAGATAAAGTTTTTACTGACTTCTAATTACACTGATTTTGTAACTTCTTTTCTGTTTTTATCCTTTGATCACCATCAATTACAAAATCCACTTTTACCTTTTCCCGCTCGTCATAAGGAGAATTTTGTGCATTTTAAATAATCGCAGTCGTTAACAAGAACGCGGTCCTCACATGTGGATAATGGGATTAGGAGTTTTGTGAGCAAGGGTTCTAACACGGCAAAACCTATACAACCCCAATCCTAAAACTCATGAACGAACAAGAACTCCCGAATGCGGAGCCAATATCCGATGGTCCAAATTTTGAGGAATTTGACCTCTTGCCTGAAATTTTGCGTGCAGTTGCCAGCATGGGCTATGAAACCCCATCACCCATACAGCTCAGATCTATTCCTCCCCTTTTAGAGGGATGTGATTTGCTCGGAGTTGCCCAGACTGGAACCGGCAAGACTGCTGCCTTTGCCCTGCCCCTCCTTTCTCGACTTGATCCAAATTTAAAAGTCGTACAAATGCTGTGCCTCGCTCCTACAAGGGAACTTGCTATTCAGGTCGCTGATGCTATGGAGGGATTTGCTGAACATATCTCTGGCCTAAGAATACTTCCTGTCTATGGAGGAACTGGATACAGCGATCAAATCCGTGAACTCAAGCGGGGAGCTCAGATTGTGGTGGGTACTCCAGGTCGGGTAATGGACCATGTTCAAAAGAAATACATGAAACTCGATCAGGTCAAAGCAATGGTTCTTGATGAGGCAGATGAAATGTTAAGCATGGGTTTCATCGAGGATATTGAGTGGATTTTGGAACAAACCCCCAAAGAACGCCAAACTGCTCTCTTTTCCGCAACCATGCCTAAACCCATTCGCAAACTAGCGGACAAACATCTCAACGAACCAGTTGAGATCACCATTGAAGTAAAGCGGGAAAATGCACCGAATATCCGTCAGCGCTTCCTTAACCTGCGCCCTCATGAAAAAAAGGATATTCTTGCCCGCATTTTAGAAATCGAACCCTTTGGAGCGGTCCTCATTTTTGCCCGCACTAAAAATGCCACCACAGAAATTGCAGAAAACCTAATGGCTCGGGGCTATGCAGCTGAAGCTCTGAATGGTGACATGCCCCAAAAGTTGCGGGAAAAGACCGTTGATCGTTTGCGCAAAGGTCATGTAAAAATTGTCGTTGCAACCGATGTCGCTGCCCGCGGACTTGATGTGGATGTCATTACTCATGTGGTCAATTACGATGCCCCTTTTGACCTCGAATCCTACACCCACCGGATCGGACGTACTGGAAGGGCTGGTCGTGAAGGAGATGCCATTCTTTTTGTTACTAACAAAGAGATGCGAATGCTAAAGGCAATCGAGCGTACCCTGAAAGTACCCTGTGAAGAGTATACTTTTCCCACGCTTGAGGAAATGAATGAACGAAGAATGGGCGAATTCTTTTCACGGATTGAAAGTGTATCCACCGTTGATCTAACGGATTACCGGCAGGCAATCCAAAGATTTTTGGAAGAATCAGGAAAAGATTCCATTGAAGTGGCTGCTTCCCTTGCCTTTCTCGAAAGTGGCAAAAAACCTCTTTTTTATGACGAGATGCCAACCGTATCCAGAAAACCCAAAAGAGAAAGAAGAGAAAGAGGTAATGACCGAAATAGCCGGGATGACCGCTATGTGAGTAATGATGACCTGCAAAGCTACAGAGTCGAAGTAGGTGAATACCATGGAGCAGAAAAACGGGACCTCGTCGGTGCGATTGCCAATGAAATCGGACTCGACCCAAAATTCATTGGCAAGATACGTATGTTCAAAGATCACTCCTTTATTGACTTGCCAAAAGATATGCCCAAAGAAGTTTTCGAGTCCTTAAAGCAGGTCTGGGTACAGGGTCATCAACTCAACCTTTCCATCGATCGCGGTCGCCTAAGACCCGGAGGTAAAGGCGGTAAATTTAGCGGCAAAGGTGGGGGAGGCTTCCGCAAGGGAGGCGGATTCCGCAAAGGTGGAGGTAAACCAAAAACCCGGGACGGCGATCGTAATTTCCGCAAGAAGCCTGCGGGAAAGTTTAGAAAATAAATAAACTGCTTCAGGCAGGACTGCCCGAACAGTCTGTCTCGAACGATCCCTAATTATGACCTGTTGCCCAACGGACTCCGTTGGTAATCAGGTCGAGAAACTCCTTGGTGGATACCGTTTCGTTATGATGACCAATGGAGGTAGCAAACACTTTGCCTTTTCCATATTGATTAACCCATACACAAGCCTGAGGTTTTTCGGGCTTATGTTTGGGCCCATTGTCTCCGTAAGCTAAAACCTTGGTGCCATCCAAAACTTTGAGAATGAAATATAGCTCTCCTTTGGGCGTACGCCATTTATTCGGCATATCCTTAATCGCAGGATGATCGGCATTCTCTGAGACCTTTGTTACATCGAAGGGAACATGCGGGCCATGACCATGGGAATGAACCCCCATCAACTTGTTCCAACTTTTCTCCTCAGGTTTTTGATCTTTAATAAAGATATGATAAGAATGCATCGCACAATGCATTGCGATAGCAGGCACCCCGCCCTCGTGCACTTTGACAATGGAGTCAATGAAATCCTTATCATCCTCCCTGGCAAAGCAGTGATTATAAAAAACGAAATCATATCCATTTGCCCAACCTTCTTTGCTCAACTTTGATTTGCTTTCACGTGGGTCCATATCAAACATCACAGTCCATTTAACCGGTAGGCGCTGATTAATTCCTTCCATAATAACATTTTGCTGAAAGCCATAGTCGTGATGTCCACCACCGGTTACCAATAAGCCTTTAAGAGGCTTCTTGGCATGATCATCAGCGAAGATGCTAACAATAAAACCAGACAAAAAAAGAAGTGCGGATAATTTTTTCATGACATTCAAAAAAAAGATAGCTATTTTAGTGACTCATAACCCACTTGACCGCATTGCCCAGTAAGTCGAGATATTCCTTAGATGAAACGGTCGAATTATGGTGACCTATGGTGGTGGAAAAGATCCTGCCTTTACCATGCTCATTTACCCAAATACAAGCCTGTGGCTCGAGTGGCTTTTTCGTTTTACCATTATCGCCATATGCAAGAACTGTGGTATCAGGATATATTTCCTGCACATTGTAAAGCTCCCCTTCAGGCGTCCTCCAACCATCAGGAAGATCTTTAATTACTGGATGCTTGGCGTTTTCCTTAACAATGCTTACTGTGATCGGCTCCTTCGGTCCATGTCCCTTTGAACTGGCTCCCAGCATTTTGGGCCATGCTTTGATCTCTCCCTCTTTTTGAGGAACTTTCCAGTGGTAAGAATGCATTGCACAATGCAGGGCAAGTGCAGGCTTTCCTGCCTCATGTACTGCAGTAACAGACTCGATAAATTTTACATCATTCTCGAAGGCATAGCATTGATCGTATACCACATAGTCAAACGGATCTGCCCAGCCTTTACGGTTTAGAAAAGCCTTGGATTTCTTTTCATCCATTTCATGAAAGACCTCCCATTGGGTAGGTACTCTTTCATTAATTCCTTCAATGATAATATTTTTTTGCTGTCCATAATCATGACAGCAACCACCTGTAAAAAATAAGGCTTTCAGTACTTTTTTTGTACTGGAGGATGGGGATTGTTTCTCCTTATCAATCACCCAAATATTTCGATAACGCACAGGATTGCCATGATCCTGCAAACTAAGAGGCCCCTTGTTCCCGTGTTTGCGATAGGGAGTAACTGCGTGAGGACCTGCCCATCCTGTCCCGCCACTTAATTCAAGATTATCATGAATAAGATGACCATTATGAACGACAGTGAATTTTGCCTTTCTGGTCACTTTTCCATCCTTATCGAATAGCGGACGGGTAAAATCAATTTCGTAGGATTGCCACTCACCCGGTGCCCGTGAAGCATTGACCAATGGTTTGGCCCGTCCGTACAGGGCACCACACTGACCATCTGGATAGGTGCTATTGGCATTTGCACCAAAGGAATTAAGAACCTGAATCTCGTATCTACCCATCAGAAAAACCCCACTGTTCCCGCTTCCTTGCCCCGTACTTTTACCGGTTTTGGGAGTGGCAAATTCTAGATATATCCTACAGGAACCAAATTCCTGCTTCGTACGGATGTATCCGGATTTCGGAACTGCAACCAATGCCCCATCCTCAAAAGACCACTTAGTGGGTTGCCCATTCATCGCGGACCAGTTATCAACGCTCGCTTCTGTACCATCAAATAAAATTACTGCATTTTTAGGAGCACTCGCCTTGCTTGCATCATAGGGCTTTGGTTCAACCACCGGAGGGAAAGGTTGTTTGGAGGGATCAGTTTCGTGCACTTTAATCCCGTCGACGTACATATAGGTAACTTTTTTACCACTCTCCTCCAGAACTTCTGTTCGTACCTCAGGACTATCTCCGCAGAGATGACATGAACCAGCAAGAATGGCTAAAAGATACGAAACCCTAGACAAATTTATCATAAAACTTAGTCTGCCAAAGGGTGGTCAGGCTATGCAATCGTAATTAAGGTTGACAGAGGAATTTCTTCCCGAAGTTAAAAGGCTCAATAATATGGCTGAAGAAAAATATAGACCACAGGACCTGTAACCGCCACATACAACCAAACCGGGAATACCTTCTTGGATAATTTTCGGTGCTTATCAAACTGGTTAGTAAAAGCATGCACAAAGGTTCTGAGAATGAAGGGGAAGCTCAAGGCTGCCAATCCGATATGGGAAATTAAAATGAACAAGTAGTAGGGTCTGGATCCACTGACTATCTCTCGTTCAGCAGAGCTCAACAAACCATCTTTATTGGCATCGCCAAACAAGACCGCAGGTGTCGTGATGTGATAGGTTACGTAGGAAAGTAAAAAGACCAAAGAACAGATAAAGGCAGCGTAAATCATCTTTTGGTGCAGAATAACTTTGCCCTTTTTAATCGCCCGGATGGCCAAGATCAAAAAAAGGGCTGCCAAGGTATTAAGAAACGCATGGAACCCAGGCAGACTACTAAGATCAGCGCCCTCTGGTAAGGGAATCTTGACCTTCTGCATCATCACAACCAGTCCAAGCACTGCGGCAGAAATGATCCAAACCAGTAGATTTAATTTTTTAGCCAGATCCAAGTTGGCTTCTTTATCCCGAAAATTTTGCAGTTCGCTCATAGTAAATGAGCCTATGGAAATTAATGGAAAAAGGAAAGCCGAAGCGATAGTTGATCTGTTTAACGAACCTTCATCAATCCACGCATCACAAAGTGGTGGCCCGGAAAGGTGCAAACAAATTGATAGTCACCAGGAGTTGTGGGAGCATTGAACTCGATGATATCTTCTCCTTTATGATCAATCAGTTTACTAGCCCATAGGATCTCTTTGCTCTGGGGAACAAAAGCGACATCAAATCCAGCAGCACCGAGATTGATCGCCGCCTGGCCCACTTCATCGGCCTTGTTTGGATTCACCATGACGATGTTATGGGGCATAAAATCTGGATTCACGAAGATCAGTTTAACCGCCTTGCCAGCTTTAACCGAGAACTCGGCCAGATCATATTTCATTTTCTCTGGTATGGTACCGATTCTCACTGTGGTTAACTCAGCTGTATCAGATATCACTCCAGACCTTCCACCTTCTTCGATATGCTGCTCCTCAATTACTTGGGAACCTTTGGTTGGATCGGCGTTATACCAATGCTGTTGAACATTTAAGGCGGCCATACGGGCATGACGATTGGGTGACTTTAACATTTGATTAAGCAAACGGCCATTACGCTTGTTGTGCTGTTGGTGAACCCAAAGAGCTTCGAGTAAGTGGTGGGCATCTTCCTTTTTCTTGGAATCGAACTGCTCCATCCATGCCTGAGTAGCTTTGATAACTTCATTGGAATCTCTTTCGCTTAGCTCAACCCGGGTGCGGTGACGCACACTGTCCACCGGGTGCTTGAGGTTCTCTAAAAGCTTACCGATTGGTTGGCCATCAATTGCAACAGCCTTCTGTAAAGGTTTCTTTTTATTAATAATACGGAAGATACGACCATGTTTATCATCGCGATTAGGGTCACGTACATTGTGCTGCATATGTCCGATAATTACATTCTGCCAATCAGAGACATAAAGGCCTCCATCCTCACCAAAAATGGCATCTGTGGCACGGAAATTCTTATCGCCACTTAACATAAACCCAACGGATTCTTCCTGGATCTGGGAACCATTCGTTAAATCTTTGATCACGCTCAGCTTCTGTCCATTTGGAGTTCCCCAAACTTCACCAAATTTTGATTGGGAAGAAACCTCCTTACCATTCTCCCAGGTTCCTGACTTTTTGGTCATGGTAAAACCCCCATCCCTATGAAGCTTGTATTGTTTAACCCCTAAAAAACCAATGGTGTTACAGATTAGGAAATCCCCCTGCATGGAATCAGGAAAGTTGTCACTGGAGATGATTTCACATGCGGGAACCGGACGTACCTCCTTGCCAAGCAAAGAGCGCATTTTCCAGGCTTTGCCATGCGGAACCACTTGGTAGGCACGTCCTCCCGTTCCGTCGGTGGCGTAATGGTAGCCCCAGTAATCAAAAGTTATTCCATGAGGATTTGGGCTGTTGCTTGCATGAAAAGCAATGGTATGCCGGCGAGGATCAAAACGATACATCGCCGAAGCGGATGTATTTAAACTCGGTCCCCAGGGGTGTTCGTGGTTGTGCTGCAAAAAGACTCCACTCTGCCAGTAAATTCCACCATCAGGACCATAGATTAAATTGTTGGCGGAGTGGTGGGTATCGGAAGTCCCCAAGCCCTGCAATATCACATAGCGTTCATCGGCCTTATCATCGCCATCGTTGTCGCGAAGGAAAAGAAGGTCGGGACCGGAAGTGACCAATACTCCTCCATTCCAGAATTCAAAACCTACTGGATTATGTACCTTGGCAAATTCGATGATGCGGTCGGCCTTTCCGTCGTTATTATCATCAGGCATAATCACCAAGGCATCATTCATTGGCTGCATCGGTTCCCACATCGGATAAGTCGGCCAGACAGCGGCCCAAAGTCTGCCTTTGGTATCAACCTGCATTTGTACCGGATTAATCAGCTCAGGAAATTGTTTCTCATCCGCAAAAAGATTGATCTCAAAATCATCCCGCACTGCCACACGGCCCAAACTTTCTTTGGGGCTCAAGTACTTGGTTGACCCTTCCTTGATTGCACTGGAGCTCATACTTCCTCCACCCACATTGGAAACAACTTTGATCGGTGCAGGCACTTTACTGTCATCCACTTGGCTTCTTTGACCAGAAGCCAATCTCCAGATATGCTGATCACGGTTCGCAGTCATCGCATCAAGCATGACGAGTTCGTGCTGTAAAACCTCGGCATTGGACTGGTCATCCACAAAGCGAAGCTTGGAACGGGATCCCCAGATGTCATTTCCATCAGTTGCCCGGTAACGGTTAAACCAGTGCCAATTTTTATCAAGCACTGCCTGCCTCAAGCTTTCCAAAGATTCTCCGGCATTCATCTCTTTGTTCAAAAGTGCCTTGGCGATAATCTGAGCAACCTGCCGATTCCCCTCCTTATTGAGATGAGCCCCATTGATGGTAAGTGGTTCTGAAGTCTGCTGAAAGAGTGCCAAAGTTGGATTAAATAAATCCACAAACTGCACGCCTGTCTGCCTGGCCGCGTCCGCGGTTGCCTCGGCATACAAAGCGAGATTACGGTTATGAACTTTACCTCTAGGAAGGTTGCGGTTTTTCAGATCCTGAAACGCGATCGGAGAGCACAAAACAACCCTAGGAAAAGTTTTCCCGTTAGGTTGGATACCCCGAATTTTTGTCACGAAATCAATAAGTTGTGCCTTAAAGGGATTGGCTCCTTTTTGACCAGCAAAAGATTCATTATATCCAAACATGGCAAAGACCACATCCGCTTTTACATGACGCAAATATTCATCCATTTCTAGAAAGCCCTTACTTCGGGGATAATTGTTGGGTCTGTCACCAGATAGGCTCATATTACGGAAGCTTACATTCTGTCCGGTCAATTCACTTTGGAAAAGGGTTTCCAACCATCCATCATGCTGCATCCGGTCCGCCAATCCATTACCCAAAATAGCTACCCGGTCTCCCTTACGAAAAGCAAAAGGTAGTTTGTCTTTATAATTTGCGGGAACCTCTACTCGCTTAGGCGGAGCTTTTTTAGCTACGGGCTCCGGTTTGCCATCGTAGAGGAAAAAGTCCAGAACAGTCCTAAACCTCAAAGTAAATTTGATCCGTTGAGAACCTTTAGTTTTTCCGCTCTTATAAACCTGCTTCCGGTTGGAGTCTAATAATTGAATAGTGAATCCATCAAGCCTGGACTCATACCCCTTACGATTCCAAATTTCTACTTCATCAATCTTGTATTCACCACCCAGATCAATTTCCCACCACGGATTGGTCGAACCAAACCCATCGGTATGGGTTTGACCACCTTTCTTATAATCTGGATTTTTGTTGCCATCAATTGCCCTTGAGGGGACTCCACCGGCCCCAACACTTGATTGAGTTGCCTCCCCTTTGGGGGCAATATTTTTTCCACCGCTGATGATCTCCACTTCATTCAAGGTAAGAATTTTATTATCCCCGGGAATTTCGATTCTAAGAAAACGGGCCGTCTTTCTGATATTTTGATTCTTGGCAGTAACAGACTCAACTTTCTTAAGTGCTGCCTTGGGGTCAGCAGGAATCGGGCTTTTTAAATCTGCATACATCGCTGGCTTTACCCCCTTTACCTCTCCTCTATTCTGAAATTTACTTGGATTGTAAGGGCCCACAAAATCGATCTTCGCGTCAGCTTTGATTTTATCCTCCAAACCAACCGACCAATAAATTCCATTTAAAATAAGACGACGATACCCGGGATTGAGCAGGTCTTGCGAGGCACCGTAAAGAGAAGTAAATACCCTGCCCTTTTTACCATTCTTGGCGGTATACTCACGGGTCCATTCACTGGCCATGGGAGGCTTCTTCGGGTCTTCTTTGCCATCGGGCTCCATCGACATCAGAGGCTGTGCCATGGTTAGAATATCCCAGTCTGGCTGTGCCTCTGCGTTGTAACCACCCGCCTGCACATGAACTTTACTTACCCCGCGAAGAATGGGGTGGTCCTTTTGCTCTGGGATCAGATCGATGCGGGTACTTTGCCTATGATTCTGACCATAATGCCCTACCCAAGACTGCCCAAGAATTTGCTCACCAAACCCACCTTTAAAATCTTTTCCTGAGTATTTAAAATCGTACTTAGCATAGGGATCCTTTGCCTGGTTCTTGTCGTACTTGAAGGCATGGGTTGAAGTACGCAGTCCCACCACAGGGCCGCCCCTTTTTAAGTAGTCATCAATGTGCTTCATCTGCTCGGGAGGAAGTGCGAGAAAACGTACAAAAATCACCAGTCCATCTGCTTTCGATAGAACAGGAATTGCGGGAAGATTGGAGATCCCTGCCTGAATTTCGCCCTGCTCTGTTACACCAAAAACAACCGTACAATCAAACCCGCCATGAACGGATAAAATCCGGGCAAGGGCAGGAATGGTTTCTTCCGCACGATATTCGTGATCACTGGCAACCAAGACCAGATGCTTTCCTTTACCGGGGCCTTCCGAACCCTTGTAAAAAACTCGGTCTGCAAAAACATGGGTGCAAATCGAGCACAGCGTTAGGATTACCAAAGGGAGGAGAATTTTAGGCTGCATATCAGTTCAGTTAAAAATCCAAACATGAGTACAGTAGCCTATTTTGTCCAACAAAGAAACCCGAGTTTGGGTAAATTAATTCCCAAAGGCCCCTCTTATCATTTGACTAAAATCCAGAACCTGTGACCTTGAGGCAGATGATCAATAAGACTCTCTTTCGCCCTACCCTCGCCATCCTTGCTGGATCTTTTTTTCTTAGCTTCTCATCTGCAAAGTTATCCGCTGAAGAAGAAACTACTAAACCGGATCAAGCTACCTATGAAGCGATTGGCATGATGATCGCCCATGGATCGGGTTTTCATAAAATGAATTTCTCAAAAGCTCAAATCAAAGCCATTCTTGCCGGGCTCGAGAAAGGCTTTACCCTCAAAGAAATACCCGAAGAAGCCAAGGTTCTACAGCCAAAGGTGCAGGCAATCATGATGGAAAAGATGCAAGCAGTCAGACAGGCTCAACAGGCGGAAATGGCAAAGGCAGCCGAAGCAAACAAGGCCAAGGCCAAGGAATTCTTTACCTTGCTGACCACTCAGGAAGGAGTGCTCAAAGACCCATCCGGTTTTTATTATGAGATCCTGCAAAAAGGAGACGGAAAATCCCCTACTATGAGCGATACTGTGAAACTCCATTATCACGGCACCCTGATTGACGGAACCGTGTTTGATAGTTCGGTGGACCGGGGACAGCCCGCCTCTTTTCCGATGAACGGTGTAATTAAAGGATTTTCCGGTGGATTAACCAAAGCTCAGGTTGGAGGTAAAATCCGCATTTATATACCAAGCGAGCTTGGTTATGGAGATAACCCAAGACCGGGAGGAAAGATCAAACCTGGCGACGCCCTTATCTTTGAGTGTGAATTACTCGAGATTCAGTAAATCTTAGAGAGATGCAAAGTCTGCCATCTCCGCCTTGCTTCCCACAACTAGGGGAACGCGCTGGTGAATACTATCTGGAGCAATATCAAGAATCCGTTTCTCACCATCCAATGCTACACCACCTGCTTGTTCAGCGAGGAAAGCAACTGGGTTGGCCTCATAGAGCAGGCGTAGCTTACCTTCCGCATTGTCGGCCGTGGGAGGATAGAGAAAAACTCCACCCTTGAGTAAAGTACGATGAAAATCAGCCACCATCGATCCAATGTAACGAGAAGAATATTTTCTGCCATATTCCCCACTACGTAAACCGGCAAGATAACGGTTGTATTTCTCTGGAAAACTATCTGCATTGGCTTCATTTACTGAGTAATACTTCCCCCTATCTGGCATAGTCATATTGGGGTGGCTTAGCACATAAGCTCCGATTGCAGGGTCCAGAGTAAATCCGTGTACCCCATGCCCTACACTATAAACCAAAATAGTGGAGGATCCGTAGACGACATAGCCAGCGGCAACCTGTTCGGAACCGGGTTGCAACACCCAAGCCTCTGGGTTGTCGGAGGATGCATCATCAGGTCGACGAAGTATAGAAAAAGTGGTTCCCACGCTCACATTTACATCGATGTTGGAGGATCCATCCAGTGGATCAAAAACCACCGCATACTTGGCTTCCTTATCTCCTTTGTGCACAATCATTGCCTCCTCATTTTCCTCGGAGGCCAGCACGCCCACACTCGCCCGACTTGTCAGAGCCTGTACGATCGCCTCATTGGCAATGACATCTAATTTCTGCTGAATTTCTCCCTGTACATTTATTTCTCCATGCTCCCCAAGAACATCAACTATTCCGGCACGCCGTACCTGAGCCTGTATGATTTTTGTGGCTAAAGTTATGCCGGACAAAAGGAAGGAAAACTCACCGGATGCACCGGAGAATCGTAGCTGTTCTTTAAGGATATGTTGCTGGACAGTTAAAAGGCTCGAATCTGTTGTCATTTAAAAATTAGTCTGGGTTTAAAGCTTGTTCAATCTATCCTTGGTTCGACTTGCAAATACAAACTATCAATGTCTAGTTTTTTGTTGAGATAAGTTAAAGCCCATCAATCAATTGTCGCAAATCAACAGAAATTTTACGCAAATATTCACAATATGGGTTTGAGACGCGGGTATTATAATATTGGTATATTCGTTTATGTATAGATTGCGGGTTATCACTTTTTTTAAAATTTTTACAGTTTTCACATCCTTGATACTAGGATCATGGTCATTCGGAATTTCATCTGAAAAGTTTGACCCTGGTCGTCTCACCGTCACCACAGTCTATGACCAACTCGATCAACCGATGGAACTTGAAGTTGCCGAAGACGGGCGTATCTTTTTCATCGAGCTAAATGGAGAATTCCGGGTTTTTCTACCCGATACCGAGGAGGCCATTTTAATTTACAAATTCGATGTCGCCCGCCGAGGGGAAGTTGGGCTGATTGGATTGGCTCTTGATCCGGATTTTGCAAATAACGGCTGGGTTTACCTACAATATTCTCCTATTGGAATGACCTCTCAGCGAACATCCCGCTTTACCATGCAGGGAAATAAATTGATCAAGGGGAGTGAAAAAATTCTCATACAATTTCACGAAATGTTTGGGATATCCGCCCACCATGCCGGTTCCCTCGAATTTGGTCCGGATGGTTGCCTCTTTATCTCCACTGGTGACGACACTAGCCCGGGAGGAGACTCCAAAGGCTATGCCCCGATTGATGACCGCCCAGGCAAACATCCCTTAAGTGCTGAAAAGTCTTCCTCTAATCCATTCAGTCACAATGGGAAGATTTTGCGCATTCGCCCCACTGCCGACGGTGCTTACGAAATTCCTGAGGGAAACTTATTCCCCCGGGACGGGTCGAAAGGATTACCCGAAGTTTATGTGATGGGATGCCGCAACCCATGGCGGATCAACATCAATCAAAAAACAGGAACTCTTTATTGGGGTGATGTGGGCCCAGACGCCTACAACGAAAGCGAGCTCGGCCCCGCCGGACATGATGAAATTAACCAAGCTAAAAAAGCGGGCAACTTTGGCTGGCCTTATTTTGTGGGTAATAATTTCGCCTACCCCATCCGGGATTTTAATACTTCAGAACTATCCTCACCCAACAACCCTCTTGCACCTGTAAACCGTTCCCGTTATGTGGAAGGAAACATTACCCTACCCGAGGCCCACCCCGCCTTCATCTGGTACCGGACCCGGGGAACACCCGAGTTTCAGGAGTTGGGCACAGGAGGACGAACAGCCTGTGCTGGACCGGTCTTTCATTACGACGAAAGCTTGGACAGCAAGATCCAAATTCATAAACATTTTGATAATTCTCTGTTTGTTTATGAGTGGACCAGAAACTGGATCTTCACAGCCAAACTCGACGAAAATGAAAACTTAGTGAAGCTCGAGCCCTTCATGCCCAACCATAAGTTTATTCGACCGATCGATCTAACCTTTGGCCCCGATGGGGCACTCTACCTGATTGAATACGGGACCACCTGGGGAAAGAACATAGATGCTAAGATTGTTCGGATTGATTATGCACGAGGTAACCGTAGCCCAAAGATTAAACTTTCTGCTGATCAAACTGCGGGAAAAGCACCGTTGGTGATTAATCTTTCAACAAAAGGCACCTTTGATCCGGATGAAGGAGATCAACTTGCATACGAGTGGAGAAAAGTTCCTGGAGACGGTTCCATCCTTTCCACTGAGCCAAATCCTAGCCTATCTTTTGTCGACTTTGGGAATCATCAAATTGTGTTAACCGTGCGTGACCAAAAAGGTTCTTACAGCGAGGCATCTCTACCTCTTTCTGTAGGTAACAGTCCACCTGAGGTTACTTTTAAAAATCCACAGGACGGAGACTTTTTTGAATTTGGCCAACCCCTTGCATGGGAAATCGAGGTAAAGGATCAAGAGGATACGGAAGTCGTCTCAAACCGAGTTTCCCTTAAATATGAGATTTTCCCACAAAACGGTGGTATCCTGCCTACCACTCTCCTTGGGAAACAAGCCACGGGGCTCGGTTTGATGAAGAAAAGCGATTGCTTTAATTGCCACTCAGTTGACCAAAAATTGGTAGGCCCCACCTTCACTGAAATTGCGTTGAGATATGCTGGGGTAAAGAAGGCAAAAAATGAAACAGCCCAACGCATCCTAGATGGCTCTACAGGGGTCTGGGGCCAGATTCCGATGATGCCCCACCCTCAACACAACCTTATTGAGGCAAAGCAAATGGTGGACTGGATTTTTTCACTGACTGGACAAGATCAATCTGGTCATTCAGGCACATCAGGCTCGATCAGTCTAAACAAGCCGGATGGGTTCAATAAAAACGCTGGATACAACTTATTTGTGGAAGCCAGTTACCTAGATAGAGGAGCATTTCCGGTGGCTCCTCTCCGGGGAACCCAAATGCTTCGACTTCGGAGCAAAACCGTCCATGGTTCCTCTGCCGATCATCATCAGGGAGTCAAACTATCCAAGTCCGCAGTCAGTCAAATTGGACACGGCGATTTTATTTCCTTCAAAAATATCAACTTCGATGGAATTACAAAAGTATCCGCCAAGGTCGCAAGTGGCGGCACCGGTGGGGAAATTCATCTTCGACTAGGTTCGACCCAAGGAGAACCAATCGGCAAGGCAACTGTTCAACCCAACGGAAGCTGGAGAGATTATATCGATCGGGATTTTGATTTAAAGAAATGTCATGGCCGTCATGATCTCTATGTATGTTTCCACAATCCGGGCGTGAGTAATGGCTTGATGAACTTTGCCTCGCTCCGTTTCCATTAAATTGTCTGGATCACTTTTTCTTAATTCTACTAAGCCTGCGGGAATTAATTTCCCTGACTCCTTGCTTATGGCTTGTAAATCCATTGGCTAGGTTTCTATTGATTAAAACTACACCGAAGTATGAATTTTAAGCTTCATTTCATGTATGCTTTCCTGGTTGGAATATTCTTTATCCACCGGCTACCGGCCACCCCAGACAACATTAAAGGCAGGAATCTTTTTATCCAGTATTGTGCCGAGTGCCATGGTGAACGGGGGGAAGGAGTTGAGGATGAGTATTCGAAACCTCTCATTGGGGACTGGTCCATCAACAAACTAATCAATTATGTCGATGAGACCATGCCTGATTACGACCCAAAACTGGTCACGGGTAGCGATGCAGAAACCATTTCTAGGTATGTTTATCAAAGCTTCTACAGAAAGCCCGAATTATTTTCGAAGAAAGAAAAGATTCAACTTTCCCGCCTGACCAATCGTCAATTCAGACAATCCGTTGCCGACTTATTTTCTCAATTTCTTGGCCAACCTATTTTAAAAAACCCTGGGAACGGCCTAAGAGGGCAGTATTTCAAGGCGGAAGGAATGAACAAAAGAAAGCAGAAAATTGCGGAACGAATTGATCCTGCGATCGACTTTAATTTTGGTCAATCCGCACCATTCGATGGGTTAGATTCTCAAAAATTTTCGATTTATTGGGAGGGCTCAATCCTACCCACAGAATCCGGTTGGTATGACTTTTTCCTCCAATCAACCAATGGATTTAAATTCTCCATAAATTCTCTAGGTGGGTCACATACCATTGATGCGAAGGTAGGAAAAGGGTCCGTTGATGAACAAAGTACTAAAATATATTTACTAGGTGGCCGGCCATATCCGATTAAATTATCTTTTTATAAATTCAACGATCCAAACGCTACGATCGAACTAAGCTGGAAAACACCACTTGGGGAAAGAGAACTCATACCTCGTGAATATTTATTCGACCAAGCTGTCGCTCCTTCCTTTATTCCTCAGGAAAACCTCCCTCCTGACGATGCATCACATGGCTATGGCAGGGGTTTGCGAGTAGATGCCTCTTGGGACGAAGCCATTACTTTTGCCGCCTTTAAAGCAGCTAAATTTGCCGGACAAATGATCGACCAAATCAAGAATGACGAAAAAAAGAAAGAAAAGGTAATGTCCATTACCGAAAATTTCGTTCAGTATGCATTTCGCGAAAAGCTTACTGAAGAGGAGTTGGACGATTATGTCCGCTCCAAATTTACAGAGGGCCTTACTTGGCAGACTTCGGTCGAGAAAATTGTTCTTCGTACGCTTAAGTCACCTAGGTTTTTATACCCGGAGTTACAATCCCTTATTAAAGAAGATGCCGATCCCTATGTTGTAGCGGCCAAGTTGGCCCTCTATCTTTGGGACTCCATACCTGGCATTGCCATTCATCAAAGAATCGAGCGTGGTCAATTGAACAACCCTAAACAAGCTCGAGATCTTGCTAAGCATATGCTTAGAGACCAACGCTCCGCCGCAAAATTCAATGACTTCATGATTGATTGGTTGGATATGAGAAATAAGGAATTACCTGCATTGAGTAAAACGGTGCACCCCGGTTTTTCTTCTGCTCTCGCTTTGGATTTACGAAGATCGCTGATGATTTGGGTGGGGAAAAATATCTGGAAGAATAAGGGCACATGGCAATCCTTTCTAAGTATGGACAAAATCCATCTGAATCAAAGAATGGCCGATTTTTACGGCATTAAATTACCTTGGGATCCAAATGAAAATAGTTTCGCAGAGATGGATGCCGCCACTCTTGACCGTTATGGTCTTCATACGCATCCCTACATCTTGGCAAGCCATTCCTATCCTGAAGAGAGCTCACCAATTCATCGGGGAATTTTTACCAGTCGCAAGATTCTTGGTCGCTCTCTTCGACCACCCTCGGAAGCATTTTCTCTCAACAACGCAGACTTTGACCCATCATGGACGATGAGGCAAAAAGTCGAAGAACTTACCAAATCCGCCAATTGCATGAGTTGTCATGACCTTATCAACCCGACAGGCTTTGTCTTGGAAGGCTATGATGCTGCCGGCAAAAGCCGCTCGCTCATCCTTGGGAAACCCATTGACTTAAAGGTTGAATACGTTGACAGCACGGGAAACGAAAGAAAATTTCAAGATCCTGAGGACCTACTTGAACATGCCCTCGATAGTTCCCGCCCCAGCCAATCTTTTGTTAATGAACTGTTCAAGTATCTTGCCAAACAGTCTCCGAGCAGTTTCGATAAAGTCGAGACAAACGAACTCTCCAAAATATTGAAAAATAATCAACTCAGCATACCTGACTTATATTGGCAACTTGGGTACCAAGCCGCAATCTATGGTATGTCATGGAAAAAATAATCCCGCTATGAACTTGGATCCAATAAATCGGCGGGCAGCACTCAGAAAAATCGGGCTTTCCGCCCTTTCTCTGCCCATCCTCTCACAGACAAATTCTCTTTTGGGGGAGTCGAGTAGCAAGAATTCTCCCAAGCAAAGATTGGTAATCATGTTCAGCCCTAACGGCACCATACCCGATCATTTTTGGCCGGTTAGGATTGGAGAAGATTTCGAGCACAAGACTATCCTTAAGCCCCTTGAACCTTTCCACGACAAATTACTCATACTTCGAAACATTCACAACAAGGTCAAGGGAGACGGAGACAACCATATGCGTGGAATGAGCTGTCTGCTCACCGGCATTGAACTTTTTCCTGGAAATGTGATGGGAGGTGGAGGTACTCCAGCCGGTTGGCCCAAAGGTATTTCGATCGATCGGGAAATCAGCAAACATTTACAAAGCCAAGAACATACCCGTACCCGTTTTGGTTCTTTGCACTTTGGAGTTGGAGTTAAAGATTCCGCAGATCCATGGACCCGAATGTCCTATGACGGCCCCAATCAACCAGTCACACCTTTGTCTGATCCCTATGAGACCCATCGTAAACTATATGGAAATATTCAGCAAAGGAAACAGGTACACTCCATCCTTGATGGATTGAGGGAAGATTTTAAGAAAGTTGCCAATCAGTTGCCGGAATCTGACCGCAAGCTTTTGATCGACCATGCCCATTTGGTGGATCGTATGGACCGAAATTTTGCGAGTGATTCCTATCGATCTGCACTGGTCTCACCACCGCCCGATCTGCCCGAAGGATTGCGCAATCAAAACGATAACATTCCTGAACTGGGAAGACTGCAAATCGATCTATTGGTCAACTCTTTTGTTAATGATTTTGCCCGGGTTGCCACCCTGCAGTACACCAAGTCAGTCGGGCAGGCAAAAATGAATTGGTTAGACATTGATGATGCCCATCATACCCTCTCCCACGAGCCCGACAAAAACAAGGATGCCTACGATAAGCTCATTCGTATAAACACCTGGTTTGCTAAGGAGTTTGCCTATTTACTCAAAAAACTCGAAACTACACCTGAACCAGGACAGAAAGGGAACATGCTCGATAATACCTTGGTTGTTTGGACTAATGAACTGGGCAAGGGGAATAGCCATACTCTCGACCATATACCATTCGTCTTAGCAGGGAACGGATTTGGATTTCGCATGGGTCGTTCGTATTGGTGTGGCGATAATAACAACGCACACAACCGTCTCCTTCTAAGCCTCGCTCATGCGGTGGGACATCCGCTCGAAACCTTTGGCAACCCCTCTCTCTGTAAAGGTGGTCCGCTCGACCTAGCAGTTTAATTCTCACCCCATCGATCAGATTGTTTCCATATAATATAATTCTTGAGAGATTCCTGAAAGATAGCTAGCTTTACAACTGTAAAGCATGAATCTACTTATACCCATTGCTCTTAGCTTTTTGCCACTTTTGTGGACATATGCCAAGCTCGACTTCAACCGGGATGTTCGCCCCATCCTATCGGACAAATGCTTTTCCTGTCATGGACCTGACGAAGAAGGGCGCAAAGCCGATCTGCGCCTTGATATAGAAGAGCACGCCAAGGATGATAATATGTTGGCGATTGTGGAAGGAGAACCCGAAGAAAGTGAAGTAATCTTCCGTATTCATTCCGATGATGAGGATGAATTGATGCCCCCACCTGAAATTGGAAAACCATTATCCGAAAAAGAGAAGGATATCATTGAACAATGGATTGCCGAAGGGGCACCCTGGGCGGACCACTGGGCTTATGTAAAACCCGAGTGGACCGATCCACCCATGCCAAAGAATTCTGACTGGTCCGGGCATTGGATCGACCGTTTCACCCTCACGGATACAGAAAACAAAATGTTGGTACCTGCCAAGGATGCGGATCCAGTGAGTTTGGCACGTCGTTTGCACTTTGACCTGACTGGTCTACCGCCCGAATCCAAGACCGTAAAATCATTTGTAAAAGATCCGAGTCCGACCGCTTATAAAGCGTTGGTTGATCAATTGATGGATTCAGATCATTTCGGGGAACGGATGGCGGTGTACTGGCTGGACCTCGTGCGTTTTGCCGACACCGTAGGGTATCATGGGGACCAACCCCACAACATTTCTCCTTATCGGGACTGGGTCATCCGTGCCTTTAACGACAATATGCCCTACGATCAATTCACCCGGGAACAACTTGCCGGCGATTTATTGCCCGGTTCATCGGTACAGCAAAAAGTGGCATCCGGATACAACCGGCTCTTGCAAACCACCCACGAGGGAGGATTACAGCTCAAGGAATATGATGCAATCTATGCGGCCGACCGGGTACGCAATGTTTCCGAAGTCTGGATGGGTGCAACCGTTGGCTGTGCACAATGTCACGATCATAAGTATGACCCCTACACCATCAATGACCACTACTCCCTCGCGTCCTTTTTTGCCGACCTTGCCGATCGTGGATTTACTGGGAACAAACTACCCACGGATCGCCCACCCGAAATTCAAATTCATACCGATGAAAACTCCTTGAAACTAAGAGACTTAACCAAGGAAATTGACCATACATTATCCAAGAAAAAACAGTCGGAGCTAAAAAACCTCGAGGATAGAAAAGGAAAGCTATCCCAGTCTCTAAAGAAGGCAAAAGATGCCAATAAGACTCAGTGGCAGGAAAAGATTGATAGAATTAATCAACAGCTTGCTCAAGTTGCCAAGCCAGCCGTGCTTCAGAAATACCGGAAACTTCTGAGAGAGAAAAAAGGGGTAGAAGATAAAGGCCGCTGGACCATGGTTTCCCAGGCAGTTAAGCCACGGGTAATGCGCGTGCTTCCCCGTGGAAACTGGATGGATGATAGCGGACCCATTGTTTTACCCGCCGTACCAGAATTCCTTGGCAAAATTGATTCAGATAAAAAACGCCTCGACCGGCTCGACCTGGCAAATTGGTTAACTGATACAGAGGATGGAATCGGTTTGCTCAATGCCCGGGTACTGGCCAACCGGATATGGTACCTACTTTTTGGAAAAGGCTTAGCCCCTGACCTAACCGACTTCGGCGGGCAAGGCACTCCACCCGACCATCCGCAACTACTGGATAACCTCGCCATATCCCTGGTTGAAAAAGACTGGAACCTAAAAGCATTTATTAAAGATATCCTAATGAGCCGAACTTACCGGCAAGCATCGCTCCCACCGAATGGTTACAAGAGCTTCCAGCTTGCCCGGAGACTACCTGCTGAATTTGTGCGGGACAATACTTTGGCGGTAAGCGGATTACTGGTGGATAAAATCGGAGGACCCAGTGTAAAGCCCTTCCAGCCAACCGGCTATTACCGCCACCTCAATTTCCCCAAGAGGACATACGAGGAGGACTCGGGGGAATCGCAGTGGAGGCGGGGCTTGTATGTGCACTGGCAAAGACAATTCCTCCACCCCATGCTCAAGGCATTTGATGCACCATCCCGAGAGGAATGTTCAGCAGAACGCCCCCAGTCTAATACCCCGCTGGCTGCATTGGTGTTACTTAATGATCCAACCTTTCTGGAAGCGGCAAAATCCTTTGCCCAGAAAATTAGTACTCATGGAGGAAATACTTTTGAAACCAAGCTTACTTATGCCTTTGAAGAAGCCTTATCCCGTGCTCCGGACAAATATGAACATGAGACCCTAGCCTCCCTATTTACTGAGCATAGCAACAATGCTGAAGAAAACTGGACCCCAATTGCCCGGGCCGTGCTTAATCTCGCCGAAACCAATTTAAGACGATGAATATTCCTCTTTCTACTACCACCATCAACCGCCGTGCCTTTCTTGGTGGAGCCGGACTGAGCCTGGGAAGTGCTGCCCTCAATATGCTGATGGCTAACAACTCCACTAAGCCCCGTTATCTTTTGCCCAAGGCCCGGGCAAAGCGGGTGATCTTTCTATGTATGGCGGGGGGCCCCTCGCACCTGGAAACTTTTGATTACAAACCAAAGCTCGATCAATTGCACAACCAGCCCATGCCTGAGTCTTTCACCAAGGGGCAGCCCATCGCACAATTGCAGGGCAAGGAACTCAAAGTGCAGGGTCATCTAACCAAGTTTAAGAAATATGGGCAGGGTGGGCAGTACATCAGTGATTATCTCCCCTGGACTGCCAAAATGGCCGATGATATTGCCATCATCCGCTCCATGGTGACCGAGCAAATCAATCATGACCCCGCCCATACATTCATGAATACTGGAACCGCCATCAGTGGCCGTCCTTCCATGGGTGCCTGGGTAAATTATGGACTCGGTAGCGAAGCCGAGGATCTCCCCGGATTCGTAGTCATGACCAGTGTGGGCGGGCGTAACCCACAGCCCATTGCTTCCCGTCAATGGAGTGCCGGTTTCTTACCCAGCCGTTTTCAGGGAGTGGAATTCAATTCAACCGGAGACCCGGTACATTATGTCCGCAACCCCAAAGGGGTGAGTGCACAGGATCAGAAAAAACTGATCAATACCATAACCGCCCTCGATAGGCATCGTAACCTCACCATCAATGACCCTGAGACCGATACCCGGATCGCCGCCTATGAAATGGCCTTTAAGATGCAGACCTCCGTTCCCGAACTCATGGATGTGTCCAAAGAACCCCAGCACATTTTGGATATGTACGGGGCAGTACCAGGGGATGGCTCCTATGCGTCCAACTGTCTGCTCGCTCGCAAACTCGCGGAGAAAGGAGTGCGCTTCATTCACCTCTACCATCGGGGATGGGATCATCATGGTGGATTGGAAAAATATATGGATACTTGCTGTCAATTAACCGACAAGCCGACTTGGGCACTAATTCAGGATTTAAAACAAAGAGGCATGCTCGATGACACCCTCGTAATCTGGGGGGGAGAGTTTGGCAGAACCCCCATGTATCAGGGGAAAGGTGACATCGGCCGGGACCATCATATTAAAGGATTCTCGATGTGGATGGCCGGGGGTGGCGTAAAAGGCGGAATCGGATACGGAGAGACCGATGAATTGGGCTACCATGCGGTCAAGGACCGTGTGCATGTACATGATATGCACGCCACCATGCTCCACCTACTTGGCATCAAGCACGAGTTCTTCACCGTCAAACATCAGGGATTGGATTGGAAACTTACCGGAGTCGATCACTCCCATGTGGTCAAAGACTTGATTGCATAATTCATGACCGGACTGAGGAGACTCTTCGGTTACATCTTTTGTGTTGTATTCAATGTTCAGCTTATCGGTATTCAAACCGCTGAACTTATTCATAAAGGAGAAGTTCAGCAGGAAAATTGCCGGACGCTCGAAGACCTAAGCGAGTTTGTACCTCAGGAAAAAGCTGAACTTAGCCAGTATGGAGGCTGGATAAAAAAGAAATTCAACCGCACCGGATTTTTTTATGCCTTTAAAGACGATGATCGTTGGTGGTTAGTCGATCCGGATGGCTATGCGTTCTTCAGTCTCGGGGTAAATTCGGTCAACTTGGGGATTAAGAAACGGACGACTCCTCCCAATGAGCAGGAAGTTACTTGGGGAGAAAAAACTTCTGCAATGCTCCGTACTTTTGGATTCAATACCATGGGTTGCTGGAGCGATGCCCCTGTAGCACAAAACCTCACAATACGAATACCCTACTGCCTGAGATGGAATTTCATGCCCAGCTACCGAAACCAGCGAAGATCCAAATATCCAACCACCGGCGAATTCAATACCATCTTTCCCTTTGATGAGGAATTCGGCCCCTTCTGTATCAAGCATGCTGAATCCGCCCAGAAGACCAAAAGTGATCCTTGGCTCTTCGGACATTTCTCCGACAACGAACTTACCTTTACCGAAAAGGGAATCGTCAAGGAGTACCTTAAACATCCACCCAATGATCCCAACCACAAGGCGGCTAAAAAGTTTATGGCCGAGCGGGGGAGAAAAGAGCCCAACGCAGAGGATGACAGTAATTTCCTTCAGCTAGTTGTGGATACTTATTACCGCAAGGTATCCATAGCCCTGAAAAAAAATGATCCCAACCATATGTTTCTTGGGTCCCGTTTTCACGGCCGAGCTCTGGATTCCCCTGCCCTTTTTCTAGGCTCCGGCAAACACACCGATTTAATTTCAGTGAATTATTACCACCGTTGGACTCCTGAAAGCGATAGGATCGGCAACTGGACTGCTCTGGCAGATAAGCCTATTTTGATTACTGAATTTTACGCCATGGCAAAGGATGCCGGGTTACCCACTCATACAGGTGCAGGGTTTAAAGTAAAAGTGCAGCAGGACCGGGCCTATTTTTACCAGCACTTCGCCCTAGGGCTTCTGGGAAATAAAAACTGCGTGGGTTGGCACTGGTTCCGTTACCGGGACGGGTGGACCAATACCGGAATCGTAAACAAAGAGGAAAAACCATACCCCTTGCTCACCCAAGCGATGCAAAAAATAAACCAGCAGGCCTATTCCTTGATCGAATTTTTTACTTCATCTCAATAAAAATTACTATGAAGCAGCACTACTTTTTGTTCATCACCCTGATTGGTTTCATGCAAACTGCATTAAGCAAGGACAGACCTAATATCCTTGTTATTCTAACCGATGATCAGGGATGGGCGGATATTGGATACAATAACCCTGCGGTGTATACTCCCAACATGGATAAACTTGCAAGTGGAGGATCGGTTTTCACCAATCATTATGTCATGTCACAATGCACCCCTACACGGGCTGCATTGATGACCGGAAGATACCCCAGCCGGTTCGGCCCTCACGCCACTGCAGCCAGCACCAAACCTGCTTTCCCCAAAGGAACTCCAACCATGGCCTCAATGCTTCAAACTGAAGGATACGATACTTGTTTATCCGGGAAATGGCATCTTGGCAGCTCTCCTGATCATGGACCCAATTTTTTTGGGTTTGATCAAAGTTATGGCTGTCTCTCTGGAGCCGTCGGAAATTACAACCACGGCTACCGTAAGGGGCCTCTCTTTCACACCTGGCATCGGAACCATCAACTGATTGAAGGAAGTGAGAACGGTGTCCACACCACCCAACTGATTACTGATGACGCAATCCGTTTTATTGGTCAAAACAGGGGCAATCCATTCTTCCTTTATCTTGCTTACACCGCGGTCCACACACCCTTAGATGAGCGAGGGAAATTTATCAATCAACCAACCCGGTTGGATCCCCACAATCCAAATCGTTGGGAAAATGAGGACAATATTCCATGGTTCAATGAT
>MDTC01208275.1_pt1 | contig 49382 bp, 42 predicted proteins | sample 811181 | NCBI WGS metagenome assembly MDTC01 (sample SAMN05326644, study PRJNA326480) | marine metagenome | isolation source: seawater | place: Pacific Ocean: North | collected 2011 | reverse complement strand
ACAGAACCATAAAATCCAGGACTTCCTGTTCCATTGATTATTAATCCGTCTTTTAATGCTATAGTTTGATTCATATTATTTACAGTAAAACAAAAATTATTAATAATTACTTAATAATTACATATTAACATTAAACAATTATTTAATTTAATACGGAAAACAATTATGAAAATAAAAGATTCTAAATTTTATCTTTTAGGTGGGATATTTACCATTTTAATCTTAATTGCCGCTATAGTACCCTCTCTAATAATTTCAAATAATGCTAATGCAAGCAATAAAGAAATAATAAGTAATCATAGAATGGATAAATCACCTTCAATGGGTAAAAAAGATCTTATGATGAAAAAAAATCATAGAATATTTAAAGATCCAGTAATGGGTAAAAAAGATCTTATGATGGGGAAAAAATCATACAATGGTATAGGTGCAAAAATAAAATTAAATTCAGATAACGAAACCATGATTAGTTTTATATATAAAAACGGACCTGCTCACAACTCCGGGATAAGACCTGGGGATATAATAGTTGAAATTAACGGAGCATCACTAAAAGGTAAAACTCTTTCTGAAATTACTAATATAATCAAAAATGATAATTCAAACGAAATTGATTTATTAATACAACACACTCTTTCAGAAACTCCAATTTCCCTGAAAATCACTAAAGCACTAATCAACTTAAAATAAAAATGTATTTTTATCTTAAAAAATCGAATCTATTGATTTTAAATGCCTTTATAAAATAGTTGATTCGATTTATAATTTCTTTTTAACGGCACAAAAAATAATAAATATATAATAACGAGCCCCTGTAGCTCAGAGGATAGAGCGTCGGTTTCCTAAACCGTGTGCCTGGGTTCGAGTCCCAGCAGGGGCGTTTAAAAAAAATGAATAATTTAAATACAGGAATATTACTATTTGCGATATTAAGCTTAATATTTAGTATATTTAGCTTATATAGTGTTAATAATAATAAACAAAAAATAGAATTAATTAATTCAAACTCTAATCAACTAGAAAACAATCCTCTTTCAGAATCCTTAGGTTTAACAAGCCCAAGTTTAAATAAATCAGCTATTAAAAGTTTAACTGAAGTAAGTGATAAAAGATCTGAGTTAATAAGCTGCTTATGGTATGAGAATATGATGCTTAACTTAAATGTCCCTGAAAATGCTAATGTCGAATATTATTCTGGTGTATATAACAATCTACTAGAATCACTTACAGAATCAGACAATAAAGACAATGTTATTATGGAACTTGATAATTATTGCAATGAAAATAGAGCTTTAATGTTTTTCTTGCTATTAGATAGAATGAAGATAATTTTAGAAGAATCTGGTAAAGAATAACTATGCTTGAACAAATTAAAGAAATGAAATATAAAAAGCAATATATCTATATTGCTTTAGGGATAGCAATGCTAGCAATATTATATATTTTGATTTCTGTATACATTACGAGTCTTGCATATAAGACTATAATTAATCTTCCTGAAATTTCTCCAAAAGATTACGGATTACAATATGAAGAAGTAGAATTTCAATCTACAGATAATAGTGGGTTAACACTTAGAGGATGGTGGATTCCTAATGACTCAAAAAACACAATAATTTACTTGCATGGCATAGATAGCAATAGAGCAGGTCATACATCAGAACAAACTGTGCCACCAGGGCTAGAAGTATTAAAAAATATGCATTCAATGGGTTATTCAATATTTACTTTTGATCTAAGAGGTCATGGTTTATCCGAAGCAGCTAAAGTTGGCCTCGGACTAAAAGAGATTGCAGACATTAAAGGTGCAATAAATTATTTAGAAACATCAAAAAATGTTGAAAAAGTAGCATTATATGGAATAAGTTATGGGGCTGTGCTCGCAATTCTTGCAGGAAATGTAGATGAAAATGTTAAAGGAATATTCATCGATAGCCCATACAATATGATTACAGATTTAATTACAGGTGAAATTCCAAGAAGAACTCCTATCCCAGGATTTGTTGCCGGATTATTATCTCAAGGAATTGTTTGGAGTTCAATTTGGCTTGAGGGAATAAATCTTGATGAAATCAGACCATACGAAACAATTGAAAATCTGAAATACCCTGTTTTAATGGTGCATTGTGTAGATGATAAAAGAATACCCATTTACCACTCAGATCAAATTAATGAAAATGCGCCTCTTGATACCTTATATCACAAATTTGAAAATTGTGGTGGGCATGGAAAAGCTTATGAATCGAATAAAACCTATTATCTGGGCTTTGCAAAAACATATTTTAATCGTATATTCCAATAATGAATAAAAATATATATGTTCAAAAAGATGTTCCCTGCAAAATGCGAGACGGAACAATCTTATATTCAGATATATATACCAAAGACAACCATTCTCAAAACCCTGTTTTAATTTGTAGAACCCCTTATGATAAAACAAGATCAACTTATACTCAGGATGCTAAAATCTTAACCTCAAAAGAATATACCGTCATTGTTCAAGACGTGAGAGGCAGATTTAAATCAGAAGGTGAATTTATATGGATGTGGGAAAACAAATATTTAACAGGTGATGCTGAAGATGCTTACGATACAATAGAATGGGCTTCAAAGTTAAATTTATGTAATGGGACTGTTGGAACCTGGGGGCATTCAAATCCATCATGGCATACCTGGATGATGTTATTATCAGAGCATCCTAATTTAAAATCTGCTTTATCAAGTGGAATGGCAGCAAAAACTTTAGATTTAACGAGAGGAATATTTGAAACAGGCAGGAGACTTGAATGGACATATCAGCTAGCTTCTCCTGTAAGAAAAAAATTAGATGATAAAAGCGGTCCTTACGAACAATTAGAATCTATAAAGCAATGGAATCGGGTAGAAAGAGGGAAATATATATGGTGGACTCCATTATCAACATTGCCAAAAGAGCCATTTTCAACCCTTTATGATCCTTTAGTAAAATTAATGAAAAATTCACATGTTGAAATGCAAGATTTTTCAGATGTATATCCAAAAGTAAAAGTTCCAATAATGCATATAACGGGTTGGTGGGATAGATTGATAGGTACTGTAGATACATTCATAGGCTTAGATAAACAAGAAAATCAGATCAAAAATTACCATAAATTAATTATAGGTCCATGGGGTCATGACAATGGAAATTTGAAAGGCAATATTGGTCCTGTCAATTACGGCGAAGAAGCAGATGAATCTTATTCGGATTTAATAATAAAATGGTACGATCATCAGTTTAAAGGCAAGGAATTAATCTTTCCTGAAAATAAAAGAGTTAAATTATTTATTTTAGGAAATAACAAATGGGAATATTATTCTGAATGGCCTCCTAAAAATTCAGAAAATGAAATATATTACCTGCATTCTAACGGAGATGCTAATGTTAAAAATTCAAATGGTATTTTAAATAACAAATTACCAAACCAAGAACCTCCAGATATATATAAATATGATCCAAGAGATCCTGTTATGAGTCTTATGTTACAAAACTCACAAACAATACCCATGGATCAACGTCCAAATCATAATAGGGATGACATACTTTTATATGAAACTGAAAAATTCACATCAGTAACTAAATTCATTGGTAATCCTATTGTTAAACTTTGGGCTTCATCTGATGCAAAAGATACAGATTGGGTAGTAAAGCTCGCAATAGTTTATAAAGATGATATGCCAGTAAATTTATGTTACGAAATCCTAAGAGCAAAATACAGAAATAGTTATGAAAATTATGATTTAATCCCTAATACAAACCCCATAGAATATACAATTAAGTTGCGGCCTTTGGGCATAAATGTACTAGAAGGCCAAAAATTAAGACTATATATCGCTAGTTCAGATTTTCCAAATCATGACAGAAACCATAATACAGGAAAGGATTTCTGGGATGATTGCGAGTTTAAAATAGCTACACAAAAAATATACCATGATGCAAATTACCCTTCGAGATTAATTCTCCCAAAAATAAAGGATTAAATAATATGAACAAAAAATCTCAAGCATATATACATTCGATAAATCTGAAACAAAAAGAAATGATTGATATTTCAAAAGATTTTTTCAATAAAATGAAAACAAGAAGAACAATCAGAGACTTTTCATCAAAAGAAATTCCTGTAAAAGTATTAGAAAATGCAATTAAAGCAGCTGGCAGAGCCCCTAGTGGGGCGAATCAGCAACCTTGGCATTTTGTCATAGTCAGTAATAAAAAAATCAAAAAATCCATTAGAGATGCCGCTGAAAAAGAAGAACAAGCATTTTATACAAAAAGAGCTCCAAAAGAATGGCTAAATGCCCTAAAGCATATAGGCACAGATGCTAACAAACCACATCTTGAAAAGGCTCCTTATTTAATTATTATATTTGCTGAAAGATATTCCGTAAATAAAAAATCTGAAAAAATAAAAAACTATTATGTTTCCGAATCAGTTGGTATTGCAACAGGATTCTTAATCACAGCTTTACATTTAGCAGGACTAGTAACTTTAACTCACACACCTAGTCCAATGAAATTTTTAAACAAAATTTTAAATCGACCTTCTAATGAATCGGCTTACCTCATTATTGCAGTTGGTTATCCGGAAGGTGACGCTACTGTCCCTGTAATAAGCAAAAAAAAGATAAATGAATTTCTGACAAAATTCACATGAATAAAATATAATGATCATTCAATTTATATAATAGGTAAAATATGCTATTCCCCGGTTTTGGAACTTTAATCAATGCGGCAGTAATGATAATGACAGGATCATTAGGTGTATTTCTAGGTACAAAAATCCCTGAGAGAATAAGAGAAATAAGCCTGATAGGATTAGGTCTTATAACAATTATGGTTGGAGTAGAAGCATTTTTAGAAACATCTCATGCAGTAATCCCTCTAATTTCAATTTTACTTGGTGGCGTAACAGGCTCATTAATTCAAATAGAATATAAATTGGAGCAAATAGGCGAATGGTTAAAGAAAAAAACTTATTCAAAAAATGATGGCATAAATCCCAAAAGAAAAACTTTTGTTGAAGGTTTTGTGGTATCAAGCCTCATAGCCTGTGTCGGACCACTAGCAATTTTAGCTCCATTAAATGAAGTGATTTCAAAAGATCTTGGTTTGATGTTTGTTAAAACCGGATTAGACGGAATAATGGTTTTTGTATACTCTGGCACTATGGGAATAGGTGTGTTATTTAGTTCTATATCTGTATTATTAGTTCAGGGATTTTTTACTTTTCTTTCTCTTATAATAGGAAATACATTTTTAAATGAAGAAATGATCAAAGAGTTAACTTCGACAGGAGGTTTAATGATCTTATCTATTGCATTCAGATTACTCAATATAAAGAAAATACCTTCTGCTGACCTCATCCCAGGCTTAATATTTGCACCACTGGTAGTATTTACAATATCCTATTTTTAAGTATTATTAAGCAAATTTCTCATTACAACAGCTGGACTCATGGGCAATATATTCATTCTTATACCTGATGCATCATATAATGCGTTGGCTATTGCCGCTGGGGGAGGAACTATATTTGCTTCACCAACACCTCTAACTCCGTATGGATGACCAGGATTAGCAACTTCAACAATAACAGTATCTATCATTGGCAGATCCAAGCTAGTAGGCATTCTATAATCCAGAAAAGTAGAATTTTTTAAATCTCCATCCTTATCATAGAAGTATTCTTCATTTATTGCCCATCCTATACCCTGTACGCTACCTCCTTGCATTTGGCCCTCCACATAACTTGGATGAATTGCTTTACCTGCATCCTGAAAAGCTGTAAATCTCACGATATCAATTTTTCCAGTTTCATCATCTAATTTAATATCAACTATATTTCCTGCAAATGATCCTCCCACTCCGGTAGGTGAAATATTTCCTTTTCCTGTAATAGGGCCACCTGTATCAATTAACATCGATGCCAATTCTTTAAAACTAAGTTTTAATTCTGAATCAGAATTTGATATAAAAATCCCGTTTTTTAATTCAATATCTTTTTCCTCTATACCCCATATTTTTGCCGCTCTAGCTATCATTTGTTGTTTTACATCCCTGGCAGCTTCAATAGCAGCCCAACCTGTAGCAAATGTTGTCCTACTACCTCCAGTACCGCCTGAATAGCCTAAATTATCTGTATGAGTTACACTCGGGTAAACATCTTTATAATCTATACTTAAAACTTCAGCAGCCTGCATAGCTATAGAAGCTCTAGAACCTCCAATATCAGGAGAACCTTCAACTAAATTTATTGTTCCATCTTGATTAACTCCTATAGAACAATTAGAGGGGCCACCACCATTAAACCAGAAACCAATTGCAATTCCTCTCCCAATATTTTCTCCTTCTATAGGGGAATTCCAATGTGGATGACTTTTCATGGCTTCCAATAATGCTGTACATCCAATTTTTGGGAATTTTGGTCCATCTGCTCGCCTAGTACCTTCTGTTGAAGCATTCATAAGTCTAATATCAATCGGATCTAGTGATAATTTTTTAGCTATCTCGTCAACTATGGTTTCAGTTGCAAGTGTAGAATTAGTTGCACCTGGGGCTCTATAAGCCGCAGTTTTTGGTTTATTTACAACAACATCAATTCCTTCAACTGCAACATTTGGAATATCGTAACAAGCAAACATGCACTTTCCACCAGCTTCTACAGGGGACCCTGGATATGCTCCGGCTTCGTAAGCCAAATAACCTTCTGCGGCAATAATTTTACCTTCCTTTGTTGCACCAATTTTACATTTTATATAAGATCCTGATGTTGGCCCTGTTCCCTCAAAAACTTCTTTTCTTGTCATAATTATTTTTACTGGCCTTCCACTTTTTTGAGACAACATAACTGCTACAGGTTCTTGGTATAGAGGAAATTTACCACCAAAACCTCCACCAATTTCCATTGGTGTCACTTTAATTTGAGATGTTCTCATACCTAAAGCTTTAGCTGTTTCTTCTCTTATCTGAAAAGGACCTTGAGTACTTATCCATATATGTACTCTGCTATCATTATTCCAGTGGGCTGTTACATTCATTGGTTCAATATAACCCTGATGAACAGTTGCTGTATTAAATTCTTTTTCTATAATGATGTCAGATTCATCAAAACCCTTTTTTATATCTCCTATTTCATGTTTAAATTTACTTGCAATATTTGTTAAACCATCTTTTTGTTCTCCAAACAAATCAGTTCTTAAATCATCATGTAAAATTGAAGATTGATCTGAGGATCCAAATGGCGCAGTTATAACTGGATCTAAAATTTCATATTTAACTTTAATTAACTCCAAGGCTTCTTCAGCAATATGAGGACTAATTGCAGCAACTCCTACTATAGCATGCCCGACATATAAAACTTTATCTTTGGCAAGACTGTTTTCTCTTATATATTTTAAATCCTTAGTTTTAGACTCAGGGAAATCATCATGAGTAACTATAGAAATGATCCCATCTAATTTTTCAGCCTCACTTATATCAATAGAAATAATTTTCGCATGGGCATGCGGACTTCTTAAAACTTTACCGTGTATATAATTAGTAGGATATATATCAGCACCATATCTTGCCAATCCTGTTACTTTATCTGAACCATCAGGTCTTACAGGTCGAGATCCAACCACATCAAATGAAACATTAGATAAAACTGTATTTTCTTGAAAATCCATTTTAACACCTAGTACAAAATTAATTATTACATTAACAATATTAATCTAAAAAAAGAAATAAATGAATATTTAAATTAAAAATAAGCAAATATACCACAGCTTCCAATTAATATTTTGTATAATTAAATTCAAGAATAAAAGGAGATAATAATGGCTATATTAAAAGGAAAGGCTGCGGTAGTGACTGGTGGTGGAAGAGGTATTGGGAAAGCAATTGCAAAAAAACTTGCCAAAGAAGGCGCTAATGTTATCGTGAATGATATCGGATGTGAAATTGATGGAACAGGACACTCAAAAGATCCTGCAAACTCTACAGTTGAAGAAATAAACTCCAAAAAAGGTAATGCTAAAGCAGATTATAATAATGTAAGTATTATGTCTGAAGCTGAAAACTGTATAAAAAACTGTATAGATTCATTCGGGAAAATAGATATTTTAATCAATTCAGCGGGGATAGCAAACAATAGATTAATTTTTCAAATGTCACAAAAAGACTTTGACACCGTAATTGACAATAATTTAAAAGGTATGTTTGCACCTACAAAATTTGCCGCTATTTTATTTAGACAACAAAGAAGCGGAAGAGTGGTGAATTTAACTTCAGATGCAGGTTTAGGAGAAATAGGGAAATCTAACAATGCTGCCGCCTCAGAAGGTATAATAGGATTAACTAGAACAACAGCAACTGATTTAGGAAAATATGGTGTAACAGCAAATGCTATTTCCCCTATAGCCAAAACCAGATTGCATTCAGGGACAGTAGAATCTTACCTATCATCAGAGTTAATGACTTCAAATTCAGATGACAAAGCAGGAATTGGGATATCCGATCCTTCATTAAGATGGAATCCAACCACAGAAGATGGCCCTGAAAATGTGGCTAGTTTGGCCGTTTGTCTATCTACTGAATATCTTCCCAATGTGAATGGGTATGTATTCGGAGTCAATGGGGGAAGTATTTATGTATATTCCAATCCATCACCAGATAAAAAAATATATAAAGCTGGAGTATTTGAAATGGCTGAAATGGAACAATTAGTACCAAAAACTTTTGGTATAGGATACTAATAACCCAAAAATAAAAGGAGAAATAACTTATGTATAGATTAGAAGGTAGAGTAGCTATAATCACAGGAGCAGGAAGAGGTATTGGAAAGGCTGTCGCTGAATTAATGGCAAGAGAAGGTGCTTCTATTGTTGTTAATGACTTGGGTTCAAATTTGGACGGCTCAGGAAATTCGAAGCAACCAGCAGATGAAGTAGTCGAATATATCAATGAAAACGGAGGAAGTGCAATAGCAAACTCCGATTCTGTTTCAGAATTTCAATCATCAAAACAAATTATTGACTGTGCAATGGATAATTTTGGAAAACTGGATATATTAGTAAATTGCGCAGGGATATTAAGAGACCGAATGATTTTCAACATGACCGAAGAAGAATGGGATGCTGTCATTCAAGTACATTTAAAAGGTACATTTAACATGGTAAAACACTCAATAGATAAAATGTTACCTAATAGATACGGAAGAATTGTATTATGTGCATCTTCATCCGGACTTGGAGCATCAGGACAAGCAAATTATGCCGCAGCTAAAGAAGGTATAGTTGGTTTTTCAAGAGCTGTTGCAAGTGAAGTCTCAGATTATGGAATAAGTATAAATTCAATATATCCAGGTGGAACTTCAAGAATGACACAATCTGTTCCTCAGACAACTAGAGAACTTAGACAAGCTTTAGATGCCAAAAAGAAAGGTACTGATGCGCAAGAAATGCCTTCAAGTGAAGAACCTCCGGAAGCTAGTGACGTAGAAAATAATGCTCCTAAAATTACATATCTATGCACTGAACAGGGTGGTGAAATTACTGGACAAGTATTTGGAACCTTTGGATGGAATATGTCATTATATTCCCCAAGACATGTAACACATTCTATTAATAAAAGTGGGATTTGGAGTATAGAGGAACTATCAAATGTACTCCCAATTTCTTTAGCTAAAGAATTAATTAACCCAGTCCCAAAACAAGAACCAAAAACAAAATAATGAATTTATTAGATATTATATTTGGATTAATATTATTAATTCTAATTTTCTATGGATTCAAAAACGGTTTAATTAAAATAGCTTTATTTTTTATAGCTTGTTTAATTGGTTGGGTTTTATCAGGAATATTTACTCCAACAATAATAAAAGTTTTGCCGGAATTAAGCTTGGATAAAAATATCATTTCAGGAATTATTTATTTCGTATTAATAATTATATGTATATTAATAACAAGCTCCTTAACAAAACCTTTGAAATCAATCTTATCTTTAGCTACATTTGGTTTTTCTTCAATAATAGATAGAATAGGAGGCATAATTACAGGAGTTATTTTTGCATTTGTTATAATAACAATATCAATAATATCTCTATCAAGAATGACTTATCATTTTGAAGTCTCCAATTCAAATATAATTACCAATTACGCTACAGAAACTCCTTTTATAAAAAATAAAATCAATAATATAGAAAATCAATTTATCAACTCACAAATATCATTAAATTCTATTAAAATAATAAATTCATTAAATCTTCATAAAGCACCATTTGTACCGGAATCTTTCTCTGATTCATTTGAAATTTTAAATAATAATATACATAAATAAATCTGTATGAATATTTTAGAAACAACAAGTATGCAAACAAAGAAATCAGGTATAAATACTCCTGTATTAATACTTAACCAAGATTACTCTCCTTTAGGAATTTGCCTTGCAAAAAGAGCTGTAGTATTAATTTTTTCTGAAAAAGCTGAAACAGTTATCAATAGCGAAAATTCTATTAAATCTATAACTCAATCATTTATCATCCCTTCAGTAATTAAAACACTTAAGTATATTAAAAGGCCTTACGGGAAAAAAATTTCTCGATTTGGAATTTTTGCCAGAGATAACTTCACTTGCCAATATTGTAATAATAATAAAAAGAAATTAACTATAGATCATATAGTGCCTAAATCTAAAAATGGAGATCACATTTGGGATAATGTGGCAACTGCATGTACTGATTGTAACCACAAAAAAGCTGGAAGAACTCCCAAGGAAGCAAAAATGAGACTAATAAAAAAACCATCTATCCCTAATTTAAATACACATATTTTAAAATATTCAAACAATATTCAAAATTCATGGACACCTTTTTTATTCAAATAATTTGCTATGTTTAATCCCGCAACTTCAAAGCCAACAATGATAAAGTGTGAATCGATAAAAACTTCTAAAAACTATAAAGAGAAAATTAAATTATCAACAACTATAGAGGGATTTGTATTTGATTTTAGATAAAAATCAAGAGAACTTAAATTATGTATTGCTTTTAACAAAGTTTTATTATCTGCATTAAACATATTTTTATTATCATTAATTATTATTAAATTATTTTTGTGATTAATATTTTTACTTATCAATACATCTTTAATAATCTCAATACCTATTTCTATCAAATAATTAAAATACAAATAATCATCTTTGATTAAATTTAAATATTTTTCAGAATTTGAAAGTTTAAAAGACATGGGGGAAAATATAAACTCTATAAATTCCTTAGCTTCCAAATCAAATTTAAATAACAAATCTAAATCATCTATAAGAAGTAAAGTTAACCAAATTTTACCTCTGGATAGAAACCAGATTTTATCAATTAATTCTTTATCTAAATTCTTCTTCGAAGATACAATATTAATAAATTTCGAATATGAAACACTAGATAAATTATAAATTTCACATCTTGAAACAATAGTGTTTGGAATTTTTTTTATATCTGGGGTAGTTAATATAAAAAGTTTTTGTGTTAAAGATTCTTCAAATAATTTTAATAGTGAATTAGATGCTTGTTTTGTCATAAAATTAGCATCTTCCACTGCAAGTACTTTCCCGTCAGGATTTACAGAACTTAGATAAGAATTTTTAATTATGTGTTCTTCTACGGTTTCAGCTTTAATTGAATAATTATAAGGAATGGATTCATCTGATGTAATTAAATGAAAATCAGGATACTTGTTATCAAATACTATAGTACATATTTTACAAATTGTATTATTTGCCAAACATTTTTTTGAACACAAATAATATGAAGCTATAATTCTAAGTAATTCATAAACGCCATCATATTTAGTACCAACAATTATTAGTGGTTTAGATGAATCATTATATGATAGATTTATTACAATACTTTCAAGAAATTCTTCATTGAAATTTAAAAATGATTTTATTTTGTCCAATAGCAAATCATACGTCCATTTTAAACAAATCTGACAAGGATTCTCTTTTTCTGATTATTGAATCCATCCCATCTTTAACAGAAATAATAACTGGCCTAGGATTCATATTATAATTACTAGCCATAGATGTAGAGTAAGCTCCAGAAACCGGTATAGCTATAATATCTCCTGACTTAATTTCAGGTAATAATATATCCTTAACTAAAATATCTCCTGATTCACAATATTTTCCTACAATAGTAACTTTCTCCTTAGGTCTTTCATCCCAAAGTCTATTAATTACAACTGCTTCATACTTTGCACCATATAAAGCTGGTCGAATATTATCTCCCATGCCACCATCCACAGAAATATACTTTCTTACGTTTTCTATATTTTTGATTGCTCCAACAGAATATATAGCAATCCCAGCAGGTCCAGTGATTGCTCTACCAGGCTCTATTATCAGTTTTGGTTTAGGGAAATTATAAAAATCCAAAGATTCATTCAATGTGTCACATATTGCTTCTGCATACTCTTTTACTGAAGGAGTTTTATCTTGAGCAGTATAAGATACAGCAAAACCTCCTCCAGGGCTAAATTCTTTTAATTTTAAATTTTTAAAATGAGATAAAAATTCAATTACTTTCTTTATCCCCAATACATAAGGAATTGTACTAAATAAAGGTGAACCTAAATGAAAATGGATGCCTATAAGATTTAAATTTTTCATATTTTCAATCAAATTAATTGCTTTTTCAGCATCGCCATTATCAATTGCAAATCCAAACTTACTATCTAAGATACCAGTAGTAGTATATTTATGAGTTCTTTCATCAAGTTCTATAGCAGGTGATAATCTTATTAAAATATCCTGGATTACATCATTATTTTCTGACAAGGAATTTAATAAATCTAATTCGTGGAAACTATCAACTACAATTTTATTCAATCCAACTTCTTGTGCTAATTTAAGTTCAGTTTCTGTTTTATTATTTCCATGGAAATAAATCTTTTCAGGATCTGTACCGCAGAGAATTGCCAATGCCAATTCCCCACCTGAAACAACATCTACACCCAGGCCTTTATCTAATATAATTTTAAATATTGATTTGTTTGCAAATGCTTTAGAACCATAAACCACCTGTGTGTTTGGGTATCTACTTGAAAATTCTGAATTATAAGTATCACAGATATTCTCAATATGTTCGCTATCAAATAAATAAAAAGGCGTACCATATTTTTGTGCTAAATTTTGCACATCACATCCCCCTATTTCTAATCTTCCAGAACTAGTAATCTCAGATGTATCAGGAAAAACTTTTTCAATAACTTCCATTAATTATCCTCTAAAAATAATAACTACATTTCTATCTTAATTCTTATAATTTAATCTATCAACTGAGATAGAGAGTGTTATAAATAAAATGTTATAATTCAATTAACTTAATATAATAATTACTTAAAATTCTAAGTTGGAAATTATATGGAAAACAGAGCTTATGGCGAATTAAAAATCTTTGCCGGTACTTCACATCCACGTTTGGGAGAAAAAATTTGCAACTATCTAGATATCAAACCAGGAAAAGCTGAGATATTTAAATTTAGTAATGACAATACGTTTGTTCGTATATTAGAAAATATCAGAGAAAAAGATGTATTTATTATCCAACCCGCTTCTACACCTGTTAATGACAATTTAATGGAATTATTAATTTTCATTGATGCAGCTAAAAGAGCTTCTGCAGGAAGAATTTCTGCTGTTATTCCTTATTTTCCTTATGGAAGAACTGATAAAAAAGATCAGCCTAGAGTTCCTATAACTGCAAGATTGGTTGCTGATTTAATCACAATTTCAGGCGCAGATAGAATTCTAACTTTAGATTTACATGCAGGTCAAATTCAAGGGTTTTTCAATATACCTGTTGACGAACTAACGGCAAGTTCAATTCTAGCAACCAAATTAAAATCTGTTATGAAGGATAAAGACAATTCTGTGGTGGTTGCCACTGACTTGGGTGGCGCAAAAATAGCAAGAGAAGTTGCAACAATTCTAAAGACATCAATAGCTATAGTCGATAAAGCTAGAAATGATAATAGCGAAACAGTAAAATCTCATAATTTAATTGGAGATGTTGCAGGCAGAGATGCATTCATTGTAGACGACGAAATAGGGACAGGTGGAACAATAGAATCTACAGTGGAGGTATTAAAAAGTAATTTTGTTAAGGATATTTATTGCGCAACAACTCACGGAGTATTTTCAGGAAATGCTATAGAAAATTTATCTAAATTAGATATTAACAAATATTTTGTTACAGATTCATTGCCTCAAAATTATGCTAAAAATACTCAATTTAATGATGTGTCTATTTCAAACTTATTTGGAGAAGCAATAAAAAGAATACATGAAGGTTCATCAGTAGGTGAATTATTTAAACAAGATAATATATAGTTTTTTTAATATGATTAACAATTTAATAAAAAAAATTTTCCCAGATAATAATGAAAAATTTCTTAACGATAACTCGCATCTCCTTACAAAAATTAACGAAGAAGAAAGTAAATTAGCCTCTTTATCTGATAAAGAATTATCTGAATACTCTCACAAACTATCATCATCAAACAATTCTCACACAGATGGAAAATTAATTATTAAAAGTTTTTCACTTGTCAGAGAAACATCAAAAAGATTACTAAGTATGAGACATTTTGATGTACAAATACTAGGAGGCCTGGCCTTAAATAAGGGTAATATAGCTGAAATGAAAACTGGAGAAGGTAAAACTTTAGTTGCAACTCTGCCTTCATATTTAAATGCCATATCTAATAATAAAGTACATATTGTGACAGTAAATGATTACTTAGCTAAAAGAGATGCTATGTGGATGGGGAAAATATTTAACTTTTTAGGATTAAGTGTTGGATACTTACAAAACCAATCATCATATAAATTAACAACGGATCAAAACAACAATCTGATACCTCTTGCATCAGAAAGAAAAGAAATTTATGAATGTGATATTGTTTATGGAACTAACAGTGAATTTGGATTTGATTATCTAAGAGATAACATGATTTACAAAGAATCTCAAAAAGTTCAGCAAACTCTTGATTTTGCTATAGTAGATGAAGTTGACAATATTTTAATAGATGAAGCAAGAACTCCCCTCATAATAAGTGGATCTTCAAATCAACAAAGTAATGATTATTTATCATTTGCCAATCTAGCTAGCAGATTAATATTAAATTCAGATTTTGAAATTGAAGAAAAAAGTAAATCTGTATATTTAACCGAAAAAGGAATAACCAAAGTTGAAAGTACACTTAAATTATCGAATTTATATGACACGGAAAATGTTAAATCATTGCACTTCCTGGAAAATTCCTTAAAAGCCAAGGCTATTTTTGAAAAAAACAAAGATTATGTAGTGAATGACAACAAAGTTATTTTAGTTGATGAATTTACTGGTAGATTAATGCCAGGACGGAGATATTCAGATGGATTACATCAAGCAATTGAAGCTAAAGAAAAAGTAGCAATTCAAAGCGAAAGTATTACTCACGCAGCTATAACGCTTCAAAATTATTTTAGAATGTATACAAAATTATCAGGAATGACAGGCACAGCTACCACAGAAGCTGAAGAATTATTAAAAATATACGGAATAGATGTCATTAGTATCCCAACCAATAAACTAAACGTAAGAAAAGATTTTACAGATTTTGTATTTAAAACAGAAAAATCAAAATATAAAGCAGTTATAAAAGATGTGAAAAATACACATGCCTCAGGTAGGCCAATACTAATCGGAACAACAAGTATAGAAAAGTCAGAACATATAAGTAAATTATTAAAAAATGTTAAAATTCCTCATCAAGTATTAAATGCTAAAAATCATGAAAAAGAAGCATTGATAATAGCTGAAGCTGGCAAAATCAATGCTATCACTGTAGCTACCAATATGGCTGGCAGGGGTACTGATATTATACTTGGAGGCTCAGATGTAAGTGAAAATGATATATGGCAAAATAAACATGATGAAATAATTAATTTACAAGGTTTATATGTTATTGGAACTGAAAGACATGAAGCTAGAAGGATAGACAATCAATTAAGAGGAAGATCCGGCAGACAGGGTGATCCTGGAAGTACAAGATTCTATGTTTCATTAGAAGATGAATTAATGACAAGATTTGGTGGTGAAAGAATTAAAAACTTTATGGAATGGGCAGGACTTGAAGATGATATTCCAATAGAAAACAAAATGATAACAAAAACAATAGAAAATGCTCAGGTAAAAATAGAATCATATAATTTTGATATAAGAAAACACTTAGTCCAATTTGACGATGTCACTAATACACAAAGAGATATAATTTACAAATTAAGAACAGATTTAATTAAAAAAGATAATATCGAAAAAATAATCAAATCTTTATCAGAACAAACAGCTCAAAAATTTATATCAGATATTCACATAGATGATGACAAATCTATTACTTCTTTATTTGATTTCATTAATCAAGAATTTACAAGTAAATTTGGAATTACAGTACTTTCATCTAATGATACAGAATTAGAAAAAATGAAATCTGATGAATTAGAGGAATTAATATTCGATAAATTGATAAATGTATATGATGAAAACAAAAATTCGTTTTCCAATGAAGCCGAGTATTTAAATATAATCTCATCTTTTTCAATTAGAATAATTGATTATTATTGGATAAATCATTTAACTAGTATTGAAAACCTAAGGCAAGGAATTGGACTACAATCCTATGGCCAAAAAGACCCATTAATGGCATTTAAAAAAGAAAGTTTAACATTATTTGAAGACCTTATAGAAAATATCCAATTTGGCATAATAAAAAATGTAATACATGCTAAAACTACTGATAATAAACAAAATCAATCAATCAATCTAAAAAGCAACCTCATATCAACTAAAACACCTTCTCAAAATAATACAAAAAAACTTAAACGAAATGATCCTTGTCCTTGTGGTTGTGGGTTAAAAATTAAAAAATGCCCTAATGGACAATTAATACTTAATTCCTAATAAATTTTATGAATCATTTGATTGAAAAATTGAAAAGTAAAATTGAAAATGGAATCAATTGGGAAATAGCTGTTGTTGATTGTATATCTGAGTGGAATATAAACGAAGAATTTTATAGGGGATATAAATATAAATATTGGATCAATAACGAAGCTTTTGATTGGATGACCTTAACGGAAAGATTGGGGTCAGCAATAAAATCATATTTAAATAAAGAAAAATATCATGAATTAATTTTCACTGGATTACTACCAAATAAAAGCAGTTATGAATATATGAAGAAAATCATTTCTAGAAATAAACTGAGTCAAATGCGTAATTTTTATTACGGAATAATCATAGAAGACTTAATTTATGTACAAAAGTCACAACAATATTTAAAAAAATCTCTGTATAACACTAATAATTATGATGGATATGAAGAAATTTATGGCAAAAATATAAATTTACTATTTAAACAATTTGCAAAAAATATAAAATTTGCAAAAAAAAACACAATAAATCTTTACACATATAAAGAATTCACATACTGGCTGTTTAAATACAGAATCAAGAATTCAGATGAAACTAAAGTCGCAAGTGATACAAATCTCTCAATAAAATTAGCAAAAAATATATTAAACGAAAAAATAACCCTACTATTTTAATCCTTAGTATGAAATAGCTGAAAAATTAATATTTATTCTATATATATAGAATAAATAGACCATTAAATTGTAAAATTTTAAATAAATATAAATTATCAAACAAAAACTTAACAGAAGGGTTGACAGATTTCCTTCAGACCAATATTATTTATCAACATATATTGTAATCAACTTTATCAGATTTTAGTTATCTTTATAGATATAGATTAATTTATTTCTATAATTAACCTACTAAATTTAGAGGGGGAAATAATGAGAATAATTTTAAAAAATACTAAGATGTCCACTCTTGTAGCAATTTCACTATTGCTGAGCATTGGATTAATAGCATGTGCAGGCCCAGCTGGTTCAGCTGGTGCAGCCGGTCTTCCTGGTCTTCCTGGATTACAAGGAAACGAAGGTGCTCCTGGTGAACCTGGACTTCCTGGTCTTCCTGGTGTTCAAGGTGTACAAGGTAAACCCGGACTTCCTGGTCTTCCTGGTCTTCCTGGATTACAAGGTGCTACAGGTGATACCGGTCCAGCCGGTCCTCCTGGTCCACCTACATACTTAGTAGCTGACGCAACAACTGCTGGTGGTTCCACTAGTATTTACGGCGCTGGCTTCAAATCTAACGGACAGGTTGCTGTAACTGCTATAGCAGCTAAAGGCGGATTAGATAAATTCTTGGTTGGTGCTCAAGCTAATGCAAGCGGAGCTGTTTCTATGACAGTAAGTATTGCAGATGACTGGCCAGAAGGTGTTTATACTTTAATTGCCGAGGGTGAAGGTGGCGGACAAGCTGCTGCAGCTCTTAAGATTACTGCTGCTAAATAAACTAAATATTATTTAGAAAATTAACATAAAAAGGGGAACTGAGTTCAGCTCAGTTCCCCTTTTTATGTTGAAAAACACGAAATATATACTTAAAACAAATTCCAAATAATACATTAAATCAATAATATTGTATTATTAATATTAATTAAGTAACCAAATATTTATGATCAAAATCAAAACTATAATATTTTTTGCATTACTTTTTTCTTTAACAATATCATGTACAGGAGATATAGGGCCCTCTGGTTCTGAAGGTGAGCAAGGAGAAAAAGGATTACAAGGAGAAAAAGGAGATCCTGGAGTCCCGGGAATTCAAGGAGTAAGTGGACCTCCGGGGCCAATAGGAACCACAGGCCCCCAAGGAAATGATGCTCCTCAGCCTCAAGCTACCATAATTACAATAAATAATACTGTATTTACAATTCAAGAAGAAATTGAAATATGGGGATCTGGGTTTAACTCAGAAGAAACAATAACTTTATATATTAAAATATCTGATACTTTAGAATCTATTATTGGGACTACAGTGGCTACGAAAAGTGGATCTTTTACTACAAAAACAAAACCATTATTCAATAATTCTAAAATTAGTTCTCAAATTGTAAATCAAACAATTTATACAATTTTGGCTAAGGGTTCAAAAAATAGTAAAACAAGTACTGCAATTCAGATTATACCAAAACAAATTATACCTAAGCATCTGATTTCACCTGATGCAAATTTAATAGTTGCTGCTACTGTACCTAATGGTTCTACAGTTGCTTATGGTTCAGGATTTAATTCAAATGAAAATTTTATTTTAGCTATTAAGCTTAATGAGAACACTACAAAAATACTTGGATCTGGAACTTCAAATGACTCAGGAGCATTTAAATTAGAATCAACTCTTGATTTGGGAACAGGAATTTATACAATTATAGCTGAAGGAAGCCATGGATCTTCAGCAAGTGCTCCGCTTCTAATTTCTTTAGATAAATAATTAACTTAAATCTCTAATTTTCTTAGCTGGAACACCATATACTAAAGAATTTTTTTGGACATCCTGAGTTAATACAGACCCAGCACCTATTTTAGCACCTTCATTAATAGTAATAGGAGCAACTATCATTGTACCTGATCCAATAAAAGCTTTTGATTTTATATTAGTCTTATGTTTTTTAACTCCATCATAATTGCAAGTTACAGTACCAGCTCCAATATTAACTAATTCTCCAATAACACTATCTCCAATATAGCAATAATGTCCTAATTTAGTATCAGAACCTATAATAGAATTTTTAATTTCAACATTTGTTCCTATAAATACATTATCTCTTATATCTGTAAATTGCCTAATGTGACTAAATGGGCCTATATGTACTTGTTTACCTAATTTTGATTTGTTAATAATAGAATTATTTACAATAGAATTATTTCCAATAATAGAATCAGACAATTGTGCATTGGGGCCAATTTTACAATCTTTTCCTATAATACTTTCCTTAATATGTGTGCCTGGTTGAATAATAGTTCCTTCACCGATCTCAGAGTTATAATCTATATAAGTTGAAAAAGGGTCAACAATAGTTATCCCCTTCATCATTAATTGCTTATTTTTCCTAATTCTTGCAATATTATTAGCAAAACTCAATTCATAATCATTATTTATACCCATAGATTCATCTGAATATTTGGGATAAAAAGTATCTATATTCAGTCCTTGTTTATAAGCCATTTCAACTAAATCAGTTATATATTTCTCTCCATTGGAATGAGTTGATAAATTCGCAAGGAATTCTTGTAGCCAATTAACATCAAAACAATAAACTCCAACATTAAATTGAAGTAGATTATCTTTATTAGATTCAAAGTATATTCTAGATTTTTCTTCAATAGATTTTATATTGCCATCATTTGATTTTGTAACAATGCCAAAATCTCCTGGGATATCATCACTAAGATTATCTTGAATAAATGACAAACTTGAATTATTATCTTCATGATTCTTCATTAAATTCAAGTATGTAGATTGAGTAATTAAAGGAACATCAGAATTAACAACTAAAACGTATTTAGATTTCAAATTTTTCAAAGTATGAAATAATGCATCACCGGTACCTTTGGGGTTATTTTGAACTACATATACAAATTCATTATCCACCTTATGTATTATAGATTTAATATTTTCATATTCTGAAGGAACAACAGCAATTTTATTATTAAAATTATTTAAAGGTAAATTTAATAATAGATATTCTATTAATGTTATCCCATTTAAAAGATGCATGGGTTTGCTCAGAGTTCTTAACTTCATTCTGGAACCCTTACCAGCAGCTAACACTACAATATCAAATGTGTTTAAAAAAGAATTTATCTCGATCATTATTTATAATTAAATCATAAATATTAAAGAATTATGAAGTATAATCATTAAAATTAATGAATAAAAAATGAATAAACTTAAATTTATTCCAATTATTGGGATTCCTGAAATAAAATCAGGAGATAATATTCCAAAAATATTAAATAAAGAATTAGTTAGTAATAAAATAAATCTGAAAGATAACGATATATTAGTATTAACACAAAAAATTGTATCGAAAGCTGAAAATAGAATAATAAATCTTGATTCTATAAAACCAAAATCTAAGGCTATAAAACTCGGAAAAGAGTTAAATAAAAACCCAAAACTAGTTCAATTAATATTAGATGAAAGTAAATCAATAATAAAAATTGATAAAAATAGAGGAATAATAATTACAGAAACTAAATTAGGTCATATTTGCGCAAATTCAGGAATAGATTCGTCAAATATTTATGGAGGTAATAATGTTTCTTTACTTCCTAAAGATCCTGATAAATCAGCAAAATTTATTTTCAAAAATTTAATTCAAGATCACAAAATTGAAAATTTAGGTATTATTATTAGTGATACATTTGGGAGGCCATGGAGAGTAGGACAAACTAATATTTCAATAGGGAGTTATGGAATTACTCCTCTAATTGATTATCAAAACAATACTGACGCATTTGGTAAAAAACTAAATACCACCAAAATATGTATAGTGGATGAACTATCTGGAGGAGCTGAAATATTAATGGAAAAGGCCTTAAAAATTCCAATCGTTCTTATAAGAGGAGTTAAATTTCAATTTTCAGTTAAAGGTAGTAAAGAAATTCTCAGAGAAAAAAACTTAGATTTATTTAGATAATTAAATAGTTTCTTCGTTATCGTAATTATATTCAGATGACCAAACAGAAGTATCAGTGTAGTTATAAAATTCTTTAGTTTGACCACATTTTTTGCATCTGCCAAAACTTTTTGATCCAGAAGGTTCTTCAATTACCCAATAACAAATACAATTTTCCACTTTGACATCACTATTAATGTCCATATACTAACATTCTCCAAATTGTGAAATATTTAACATGCAAAATTATAACATATTCATTCATAAATGTCATAAAATTATACTAAATTTAATAAAACAACATATAATAACAAAAATATTTATGAATCATTGGTTATTTAAATCTGAGCCCTCTGACTATTCTTTTGATGATTTCATTTCAGATAAAGAAACTTGTTGGGAAGGAATAAGAAATTATCAAGCTAGAAATTTCATCAGAGACGATATAAAGAAAAATGATGAAGTATTATTTTATCATTCAAATATATCTGAACCTCATTTAATTGGACTTGCAAAAGTTGTTCGTGAAGCATATCCAGATTATTATTCTTGGGACAAAACGCATAAATATTATGATCCAAAAAGTCTTCCCCAAAATCCTAGGTGGTTTATGGTAGATATCAAAGCTACTAATAAATTAAAAAGAATAGTTTATCTCAAAGAAATAAAAAAAGAACCAAAATTATCTGAAATGATTTTATTAAATAATTCCAGGCTATCAATTCAACCTGTCAAAAAACATGAATGGGATCTAATAATCAAAATGTCAAACATTTGACCTAATTTGAGAAGCAATAGAATCACCCATTTCAGAAGTTTTACACCATAGAGCCCCTTGTGCAATATCTTTTGTTCTTAGACCAGAATTAATTACAGTATCTACTGATTTAACAATTAAGTCAGAAATATCTTTGTTTTCAAAAGCAAATTCAAACATCATAGCAGTACTCAAAATCATACCTATCGGATTAGCAATAGATTTACCTGCAATATCAGGAGCACTACCGTGAATAGGCTCATATAAACTTTTCAAATTACTAGAATTCTCTCCTGGTAAAAATGATAATGAAGCAGAAGGTAACATTCCTAAAGAAGAAGACAAAATAGAGGCTTCATCAGTTAGTATATCTCCGAAAGTATTTTCAGAAACTATCACATCAAATTGTGAAGGGCGTAAAATAAGTTGCATCGCAGCATTATCAACCAAAATATGATGCAATGTTACATCTGGGTAATCTACAGACACTTCATTAACAATTTTTCTCCATAATTTTGAAGTTTCAAGAACATTTGATTTGTCTACTGAGGTAAGGTTTTTCGTTCTTGATTGTGCAATTTTAAATGACATTCTGGCAATTCTTTCTATCTCATATTCATCATAATACATAGTATCTACAGCAGATCTTTTAGAATTTTCTTCCATCTGCTTTTTTGGTTCTCCAAAATACAAACCACTTGTTAATTCTCTGATAATTAAAATGTCTACATTTTTTAATATGGATGATTTTACTGGTGATGATTCTTTTAAAGCTTCAAACACTTTAACAGGACGTAAATTTGCATACAAGTCTAGTCTTTTTCTTATATTTAAAATACCCAATTCTGGACGAAGATTACTTTCTAAATTATCCCATTTTGGGCCACCTACTGCTCCAAATAATATAGCTTTGCTATTTTCAATTAATTTAATTGTATCTTCAGTAAGTGGAGTCCCAAATTTATCAATTGCTTCTCCACCAACAATCCCGTATTCCAAATCAAATTTATTCCCAGTAACATCTTCAATTGATTTGATAATTTTAATCGCTTCATTAATAACTTCAGGCCCTATCCCATCTCCGGGTAAAACTGCTATATAACTCATAATTATTCCTTTATTTAACTACTAAATTGAGTAATTTATTTTTAACATATATAGATTTCAAAATTTGTTTATTCTCAATATGTTTTTTTATATTTTCAGACTTCAAAGCCAATTGTTTTAATTCATCTTCATTCAAAGCAGATGATATATTTATTGTATCTCTAAGTTTACCGTTAACTTGAAGAACTATTGTATGAGTATCAGTCATTATCAATTTTTCTTCATATTTAGGTAATGACTGCTGATGTATTGAAAAATTATTACCAGAAATTTTCCATAATTCTTCAGCAATATGGGGAGCTAAGGGCGCAAGGTGTAAAAGTAATCTTTCTAAAGCAGATCTCCACATTTTTTTTGAAATGTGTAAATTCTCATATCCTCGCAATAATTCAGTTGAGTATTCCATTAATGCTGAAATAGCAGTATTAAATTTAAATGCTTTCATATCAGATAATACTTTTTTAGTTGTTAAATGAGAAATTCTTAGAAAATCTTTCTCCATAAGTTCATCGGTATTATCATCAAGAACTGATATATCTTTATGAACTAAATCCCAAATCCTCAGCAACCATCTTCTAATACCATTCATTCCTGAATCAGACCAATCTCCACCTTGATCCCATGGACCAAGAAACATTAAATAACATCTCAATGTATCTGCTCCAACATTTTTCACTATAGGGTCTGGAGTTAGAGGATTGGATCTCTTTGAAATTTTCTTGTGTTCTTTTATCAACATGCCTTGATTAGTTAATCTAGAATAAGGTTCATCAAAATCAATAAAACCTAAATCTCTTAGTGCTTTGTTAAAAAATCTTGCATATAACAAATGCATAACAGCATGTTCGGCACCACCCATGTAATGTGTTACAGGTAACCATGATGAAATTTTTTTAGTATCAAAAGGTTTAGCATCAATGCTAGGGCTTGCAAATCTTAAATGATACCAAGCAGAACACACAAAAGTATCCAAGGTATCAGTTTCTCTCTTGGCAGGTTGATTACAGTTTGGACAACTAGTATTTAAAAATTCTGGTAATTTAGTCAATGGTGATTTTCCATCAGATTCAAATTTCACTTTTTCAGGTAGTAAAACAGGTAAATCTGAATCAGGAACAGGGACTGTACCGCAATCATCACAATATACTATAGGTATTGGGGTCCCCCAATACCTTTGACGTGAAACCAGCCAATCTCTTAGATGATATGTAACGGTTTTATAACCCCAATTATTTTTTTCCACTTTATCTGATATTAAATTTTTTGCATCTATATTAGATATTCCATTAAATTCAGCTGAATTTACTTGCAAACCTTCTAAAGTCCATGCCTTTAAAAGTTCTTCACCATCCCAATTTTCAGGAGATACAACAACTCTGATTTCCAAATCATATTTTTTTGCAAATTCAAAATCTCTTTGATCATGAGCAGGCACACCCATTACTACACCTGTACCATAAGTAGAAAGAACATAATCTCCTATAAAAACAGGTATTCTTTCATTATTTAAAGGATTAATACAGTATGCTCCAGTTTTCACACCTGTCTTTTGCCTATCTGTTGAAGTTCTATCTATTTCAGTTTGTTTACTCGCATTTTCAATATATTTATTAACTTCTTTTTCATAACCTGGCTGTATCATTTTTTTCGCTAATGGATGTTCGGGAGCTAAAACAACAAAAGTAGCACCAAATACTGTATCAATTCTTGTGGTAAAAGTTTCGAGTTTTACATTTGGTAAAAATTCACTTATATCAAAAGATAATGTCACCCCATTAGATTTGCCAATCCAATTTCTTTGCATAATTTTTATTTTTTCTGGCCAATCAATTGAATCCATATTTAATAATTCATCTGCATATTTTGTAATAGCAAAAAACCATTGAGGTAAAGCTTTTTTTGATACAATTGATTCACATCTTTCGCATGCTCCGTCCTTTACTTGTTCATTTGCTAAAGTGGTTTGGCATTTTGGACACCAATTAGCCTGAGCATGCTCTCTATACGCCAATCCTTGTTTATAAAATTGAAGGAAAAAATATTGATTCCATTTATAATATTCCGCATCAGATGTAATTAACTCTCTATTCCAATCATAAGAGGTGCCCATTTCTTTAAATTGTTTACGAAAATTTTCAATATTTTTATAAGTCCATTCTCTAGCATCCGCACCTCTCTCTATTGCCGCATTTTCCGCAGGAAGGCCGAATGAATCAAATCCTTGGGGGTGCATAACATTATAGCCTTCCATTCTCATAAATCTAGCATGAGCATCAGCCGGAGCAAATGCATACCAATGCCCCATGTGTAAATCACCAGACGGATAGGGAAACATTGTTAAAGCATAATAATTTTTTTTACCTTGCACATTGTCTAAAGCTTTATAAATTCCTTTGCTTTCCCATTCCAGTTGCCACTTTTTTTCTATTTCTAAATGATTATAATTTTTTTTCAATTTACTCAATTCCTATACAATTAAATCATTAAGTTTGATTCTACATTATTAATAACTTCATCTGTAGAATTATTACCACCCATATCTTTTGTAATAATATTATCGTTTATAGTTTTCTGTACCGCTTCTCTAATTATATATTCTATCTTAGGGTATCCTAAATATGTTGCCATCATAGATCCTGATAAAATTGCAGCCAATGGATTTGCTATGCCCTTACCTGTGATATCCGGTGCGCTACCGTGAACAGGTTCAAACATAGAAGGAAAATCTTTTACAGGGTTTATATTCGAGCTTGGAGCAGTGCCCATGCCTCCTGTAATACCAGCACCTAGATCACTTAAAATATCTCCAAAAAGATTACTGGCTACTATAACATCAAAATCTTCCGGCCTTCTAACTAAATCCATACATGCAGCATCGACTAATAAAGATTCAGTGTTAATATTTGGATATTTTTCGGAAACTTCTTTAAAACAATTGTCCCACATGACCATGCCAAATGCTTGAGCATTAGATTTTGTTACAGAAGTAACTTTTAATTTATTATTTCTCCTTAGAGCATGCTCAAAAGCATATTCCATGATTCTCATGCAACCCATACGTGTAAAAACTGATGTTTGTATAGAAGTGTCATATTCATTGCTTGCATGTAAAAAGCCTCCAATATTTGCATATTCTCCTTCAGAATTTTCTCGAATAATTACAAAATCAAGACCTAAAGCATTTTTTAGTACACTTTCTGTATTTTTCCATAAATAACAAGGTCTCACAGAAACGTATTGATCAAATTTCCTTCTGATTGGAAGTAATAAACCGTTTAGTGTAATATGGTCTGGAACTTTTGGATGACCAACAGCACCCAATAAAATTGAATCAAAGTTAGACAATGCATCTAAAGCATTCTCTGGCATCATCATATTATTTTTCAAATAATAATCAGTCCCCCAATCAAAGCAACTGAAATCAAACAAAGTTTTTCCAGATAAAATTTCCTCTGATTTTTTTAAGATTTTAATAGCACCTTCTATAACTTCTATTCCAATGCCATCTCCTGGAATAACAGCTATTTTTTTCATTTTCCACCTTCGATTATATTAAATAATTCTACACATAAATCTATTAATTCATCAGTTAGATATATATCTGATGATTGATTATAACTTTGATCAATATGATTTAATATCTCTTTTTTATCAAACCATCTCCATGAATCATTTTTTAATTTACCGCCTATAATTTCACATAAATATATCATATCAATATGCTCATGAAATCCTTCTTTTATATCATTAATAGGTTCGATAAAAATAGTATGTGGCGGAATAATAGAAATAACATTTTTAAATATTTTTGCATTGGTATTTGAAGTGTTAATTATTTGTACTTTATAACCTGTTTCTTCAAAAATTTCACGTTTTACGGTTTCTATCGGATCTTCATTAAGTTCAACATGACCTCCAGGTGGCAACCACAAGTTTATTTTAGGATGTAAATGAAGAAGAACTGAATCATTTTTAATTATTAATCCTGTTGCAGTAAAATGTCTTTTCATAGAATCCATAAATAGTGGCGACCCCGACCAGGTTCGAACTGGCGATCTCCGCCTTGACAGGGCGGCGTGTTAACCGCTACACCACGGGGCCGAATAAAATTGGGCGGTACTGGATTCGAACCAATGACCTCTGCGATGTCAACGCAGCACTCTAACCACTGAGCTAACCGCCCAATGCAATTTAATTAAAAAAATTTTAACAAATTCGATAATAGTATGCAATTGCTTTAATAAAAAATAACAATTTTAATTTAAAACATCATTGTCAGTTATGTCAGAGTTTAAACCATTTTCAGAATTAAGAGTATCAAAACCAGGATTATCTAATAAATTTAATTCATTATCTAATTTATCTAATCCTAATTTCGCTCTTCCTTCTTCAGTTTCATCAAATCTGGCAGGGATTAATCTTCCAATAATTACATTTTCTTTCAACCCTCTTAATTCATCTACCTGGCCATTTGTGGCTGCTTCAGTTAATACTCTTGTTGTTTCTTGAAAAGAAGCTGCTGCTAAGAAACTATCCATGTTTAATGAGGCTCTTGTGATACCTAATAAGACCGGGCTAGCTGTAGCAGGTTCTCCTCCTTCTGCCATAATTTCTTCATTTTTACTACCAAAATCATTAATAACAACAAGTTCGCCAGGGATATAATCCGTATCACCTTGTGAGGTAATACGAACTTTTCTCAGCATTTGAGAAACTATAACCTCAATATGTTTGTCATTTATGGAAACACCTTGAGATAAATATACATTTTGTACTTCTTCAATAAGGTATTCTTGTACATTGTGTATACCCTGTATAACTAGAATCTGTTGAGGGCTTTTCGGACCAGAAGTTAAAGGATCTCCAGCTTTTACAGGATCTCCTTCTGAAACAATAAGGTTTGAAGCAGCAGGAATTAAATATTCTCGTGTTTCTTCATTTACCCAAGTAATTGTAATTTTTTGCTTAGTAACCTTTAATTTCCCTGATACTCCAGCATATGAAGATTCTGATTGTACTATTTTACTTGGATTTGATTTTGTATCTTTAGGTGTTATTAATTGACCTTTTGGAGATATAAGTTCTGTGCCAACTATAACATTATCTCCATCTTTAACTTTGATTTCCCAACCCTTAGGTACGGCTATGTCTTGCTGCATAGTTTCTCTATCGCTGATCTGCACTACTAATCCTTCAGTAGTTTCTAACAAATCAACCATTCCATCAATATCACTTAATATTGCTTGTCCTTTAGGAGTTCTGGCTTCAAACAATTCTTCTACTCTTGGTAACCCGCTTGTTATATCAGCAACTGATGCTATTCCTCCCGTATGAAAAGTTCTCATAGTAAGCTGCGTGCCGGGTTCTCCTATGCTCTGAGCAGCTATAATCCCAACTGCTTCACCTATCATCACTGGATCCCAACTAGCTAAAGAACCACCATAACATTTGATGCATAATCCTCTTTCTGTTTTACAAGTCAAAGGAGAATATACAGAAGCAGAATCTATTTTCTCTTCTAATTCAGAAATATTACTGACAATCGTATCATCAATATATGTATCTTTCTCAACCAATATTTCTCCAGTGTCACTATTAATTATAGGTTGAGCTATATATCTACCCTTAATTTTTGATATTATTGATCTTTTAAATTGATCTTCGGGTTGATTCTTATATACAATCCTAAAATCATCAGTACCACACTCTTCGTTAATAATTGTCATTTCTTGTGCCACGTCGATTAATCTTCGAGTTAAATATCCGCTATCTGCTGTTCTCAACGCAGTATCTGCTAGACCTTTTCTTGCACCATGAGTTGAAATAAAGTATTCCAATACTGTCAATCCTTCTCTAAAGTTAGATTTAATTGGCCTGTCGATAATCTTACCCTTTGGATCAGACATTAATCCTCTCATACCAGCCATCTGTTTTATTTGTGCAATATTACCTTTCGCACCAGATGTAGCCATAAAATACAAACCTCCATAATTTGATAAGGAATTTTCAATTGTATCTGTCACTTCTTCGTTTGCATCTGTCCAAATTTTAACTGCAGATTGATATTTTTCATCATCTGTAATAAAACCTTGATCAAATTTATCTTCTAATAACTTAATTTGATTTTCAGCTTTTTGAACAGTTTCATATTTAGATTCCGGGACCTTAATATCATTAATAGCCATAGTGATTCCTGATTTTGTTGCATATTCAAAACCAATTGATTTTAACCTGTCTAATAAATATGAAGTTTCTTCATTTCCTAATTCTTTAAATGATCTTAAAGTAATATCTTTCAGGTGAGATTTATCTATAGTAAAATTATAGAATTCAAAAGAGTCGGGTAAATTAGAATTAAATATTATTCTACCAACTGTTGTAATAATAATTTCATTATTTTCAGATTTGTTATTCCTGACTTTAACAGAAGATCTCAAATTAATAAAACCAAGATTATATGCTAATAAAACTTCATCAAAGCTAGAATATAATTTTATATTAGTTTCATTAGTTTCATTTTCCTTACCTGTCAAATAAAAACATCCTAAAACAATATCTAAAGTTGGGGCAACTATAGGTTCACCAGAACTAGGTGTCAGCATATTATTTGAGCTTAACATAAGTCTTCTGCTTTCAATAATTGCAGTTTTAGATAATGGTAAATGTACTGCCATTTGGTCCCCATCAAAATCAGCATTAAAAGCAGCACACACTAAAGGATGGACTCTAACAGCACTTCCATTAATTAAAACCGGTTCAAATGCCTGTATCCCCAATCTATGTAAAGTAGGGGCTCTATTTAAAAGCACAGGCCTATCTTTTGAAACATCTTCCAATATATCCCAAACTTCCGCACTTCCTCTATCAACTAATCTTTTTGCTGTTCTAATATTATGTGCATATCCTTGTATAACCAATTGATGCATTACAAATGGTTTAAATAATTCCAGAGCCATTTTTCTTGGCAATCCACATTGATTTAATTTTAATTCCGGACCAACTATAATTACAGAACGAGCACTATAATCAACTCTTTTCCCAAGCAAGTTCTGTCTAAATCTTCCTTGTTTACCACGTAATAAATCTGACAATGATTTTAATGTATGATTATGACTTCCTAAAACTGGGCGTCCCCTTCTTCCATTATCTATCAAAGCATCGACAGCTTCCTGTAACATTCTTTTTTCATTTCTAACAATAATTTCAGGTGCATGTAATTCCAATAATCTCTTTAATCTATTATTTCTATTAATAACTCTTCTATATAAATCATTTAAATCACTTGCAGCAAATCTACCACCATCCAATTGAACCATTGGCCTTAATTCAGGAGGTAAGACTGGAATAATTTCTAATATCATTGATAACAATTCATTTCCACTTTTCCTAAAAGCTTCAACAACTCTTAGTCTTTTAACTGCTTTCTTGAGTCGTTGACCAGAAGTTTCTCTTATTTCTTTTTGTAATTTATCTCGTAACAAATCCAAATTTATACTTTCCAAAACTTTAGCAACAGCTTCGGCACCCATCTCTGCAGTAAAAATATCCATTTGAAATTTAAGTGATATTGATCTGAGTGATTTGTATTTTTGATCAGTTAACAATTCTCCTAATTTTAAATTTTTAAGATCAGTAATTAACAAATTAAATTCAGCGATTTTAATTTTTTTATCTTCCTCAGACAATATAATTACTTCTTCTTCTTCTTCTTCTTCTTCTTCTTCTGATTTCTGAGCCTGATTTTTCAGCATCTTCTTTTCATTCTCTGCCTGCTTTTCTGGCGAGTTTGATTCTTTTGATTCTTCTTCAGTATTTGATTCCAATTTAACTATTTCATTATTTAAAAGTTCCATAAGTTTATCTCTGGCTTCAATATTTAATTTTGTGACCAAATACTGAGCAAAATATAAAATTCTTTCAAGATTTCGAGGTGATAAATCTAATATCATTCCAAGTCTGCTAGGAGATCCTTTAGCAAACCAAATATGAGCAACGGGGGCAGCTAACGTTATTGTTCCCATTCTTTCACGTCTAACTTTTGAACGAGCTACTTCGACTCCACATCGATCGCAAATGACACCTCTATATCTTATTTTTTTATACTTTCCACAATAACATTCCCAATCTTTAGTAGGGCCAAATATTTTTTCACAAAACAAACCGTCTTTCTCTGGTCTCAAAGTTCTATAATTTATTGTTTCAGGTTTTGTAACTTCACCATAAGACCATAATTTAATCTTTTCTGTGGAAGCTAATCCAATTTTTAAAGAATCAAAACTAGTAGATGTTTGTACCATAATTTATATACCTCAATATTATTTAAATTTTTTATTCCTTTTCAACCGTATCTGAATCTAAGCTTTCATCCTCTTTCGTTTCAGGAATATCTTTTATTTCTAATTCTGCCGAATCTGAATTATCGCTCTCAATTTCTTCTATATCAGGTTCTGGTGTATCAGAATCTGTTGAATCATTAAGAGTAATATCTTCTAAATTAATATTTTCAGATAATATTGTCTCATCTGGACTATCTGTACTAATATCTGAATTTTCTTCAGAAATAAGGAGATTGTTTTCCTCATTTACACTTGTTATTAAATCAACATCCTCAACAATACCTGATAAGTCTAAGTCAGATTCACTATCAAAATCATGCATTAAATCAACTGATAATCCTAAACTTTGAAGTTCTTTTAAAAGAACATGAAAAGATTCAGGGATACCCGGTTGTGAAATAGGTTCACCCTTAACGATAGATTCATAAGTTTTTACTCTACCAACAACATCGTCAGATTTAACTGTCAAAATTTCTTGAAGATTATGAGCAGAACTATATGCTTCTAAGGCCCAGACTTCCATTTCACCAAATCTCTGTCCACCAAATTGCGCTTTACCTCCCAATGGTTGTTGAGTAATTAACGAATAAGGGCCAGTAGATCTTGCATGGATTTTATCTTCAACCATATGAATTAATTTCAACATATACATAAATCCAACGGCAATTGGCTGTGCAAACGCTTCTCCTGTTCTTCCATCGTATAATTTTTCTTTTCCATAATTGGGTGATGAAAATTTATTTAACTTGTTAAGTTTATCTACTTTTTCTTTCAAGTCATCAATAGTACATTCACTAATATTTTCGTTAGTTTCTTCTTCAAACCACATTCTTAAACATTCTTCTTGTATATTGATTGAGCTTGGAGGTTTCTTATCAGTTTTAGTAAAAAATCCCATCAAGTTTTCTTTGTTTTTTGACTGCAACCATTCATAAAGTTTGTCATAATTTGCTTTGTCATGGCTTAAATGATCATTTATAACATCATCTAAAGCCCCTGATTTTCTAACAACCCATGCCTTTAATAAAGCTTCCTCTATTTCATTATCTGTAAAACTTTCAAAAACTGAACTATTTGCAGATTTCATACTCAGCGCTCTGGCAGCCCACCCTAAATGCAATTCAAGAACCTGCCCTAAATTCATTCTTGATGGAACTCCAATAGGATTAAGAATAATATCAACTGGGGTTCCGTCTTCTAAATATGGCATATCTTCTTGTGGTAATATTTTTGCAACAACACCTTTATTCCCATGCCTTCCAGCCATCTTATCTCCTTCAGAAATCTTTCTGGTTTGCGCAATCCATACCCTTACTTGTCTGTTAACACCTGGTGGTAAATCTTTAACTTCTTTAGAATCAAGAACTCTTACGTCAATAACTTTACCTCTCTGTCCGTGCGGTACTCTTAAAGAAGTATCTTTTACATCTCTGGCTTTCTCGCCAAATATAGCTCTTAATAATTTTTCTTCAGCGCTTAGTTCTGTTTCTCCTTTTGGAGTGATTTTACCAGCCAGAATATCTCCTGGGCCAACTTCAGCACCTATCCTAACTATCCCTTCTTCATCCAAATTTTTCAATGCTTCTTCACCTATATTAGGTATATCTGCGGTAATTTCTTCTGGGCCAAGTTTAGTATCTCTTGCTTCAACCTCTAATTTTTCAATATGTATTGAAGTATAGATATCACACTTAACTAATCTGTCACTAAGTATAATCGCATCTTCAAAATTATACCCATCCCAACTCATAAATGCACACAAAATATTTTGACCTAATGCTAAGTTTCCAGATTCAGTAGATGAGCTGTCACACAATACTTGTCCTTTTCTAACAATATCACCTTTTGAAACAATTGGTCTTTGACTAATTGTTGTCCCCTGATTACTTCTTACATATTTTTTTATAGGATATTTATCAACTTTATTTTCTTCATCCATAATTTGTATTTCAATACCTGTTGAACTTATTACTAAACCATCCGATTTAGCAATTTGAACCTGCCCACTATCTCTAGCTACAATTCTTTCCATGCCAGTTCCAACAATAGGTGCTTGAGGTGAAATTAAAGGAACAGCTTGTCTCTGCATATTAGATCCCATCAAAGCTCTGTTTGCATCATCATGTTCTAAAAATGGAATTAAAGAAGTAGAAACGCTTACTAATTGCATTGGAGATATATCTATTAAATCTACTATTTCAGGAGAAACAACAACAAATTCCTCTTCTTTTCTAATCTCTATGCCTGCATTTATGAATTCACCATTATTATCAATAGGAGAGCTTGCTTGCGCTATATTGTAACTTGTCTCTAAATCTGCTGATAAATATTTTATATCTTCAGGAGAACTTGAAACATAAGATACAACAGAAAGCTCTTGTTCTGGAAGTTTTAATATTTCTTCTATAATTTTCCTTGTAATTTTTTTATTTTTTGGAAGCACAATTTTTTTGCCTTCAGTGATATCTTCAGTAACTGTTCTACCTAGTATAGAAGGGTCTTTACTATTAATTTTTTGTTTAACAAGTCTATATGGAGTCTCTATGAAACCATGCTCGTTTGTTCGTGCAAAAGTAGCAAGCGAACCTAGTAATCCAATATTAGGCCCTTCAGGTGTTTCAATTGGGCATATTCTGCCATAATGAGAAGAATGTACATCTCTTACATCAAATCCTGCTCTTTCTCTAGATAAGCCTCCAGGGCCTAAAGCTGACAATCTTCTTTTATGAGTTAATTCAGATAAAGGATTAGTCTGATCCATAAATTGAGATAACTGGGATCCCCCAAAAAATTCTTTAACTGCAGCAACAACAGGACGAATATTTATTAATGCCTGTGGTGCAGTTTCTTGTGGTTCAATAGCAGTGATCATTCTTTCTTTAGCAACTCTTTCCATTCTTAACAAACCTACTCTCATTTGATTTTGAATAAGCTCACCTACTGCCCTAACTCTTCTATTTCCTAAATGATCAATATCATCTTTATTCTCTTTACTATTATTAATTAAAATTAATTTCTTAATAATATGAATAAAATCATCTCTATCCAAGGTTTTGAGTTCAGTATTTTTTCTCCCTAATCTATTATTTAATTTATATCTACCTACATTACCTAGATCATATCTTCTTTCATTAAAAAATGTAGTTTCTATAAGTTCCTCTGCATTTTTTTCATTTGGAGGTTCACCTGGTCTAATACGTTTATAAAATTCTATAAGAGATTCTTTTCTTGATTTAATATCTTCATTATCATTATTAAGAGTTGTTTTAATAAAACCATCAATAAGTGGGTCTGTGGGTGAATCTACATCTTTAAAAATATTAAGTATATGATCATCACTATTTTCTTTAGGTATAGTATGTACTTCTGCATCTTTTTTTAATTTCTCATCTTTAATAGAATTATTATAATCTTCAATTTCTTGACACTCTTTACATCCACTCTGAATACCTAAAGGACAAGGTCCTTCAATAGCCAAAGCCCTAAGAAAAATGCTAATAGGAATTCTTCGTTTTCTATCAATTTTTACAGATAAAATATTCTTTGTACTAGTTTCAAATTCTACCCAAGAGCCTCTTGAAGGAATTAATTTTGCATTAGCTAAGGGTCTGCCTGAAATAGGTTCATTAGTTGCACTAAAATAAACTCCAGGAGATCGAACCAATTGGCTTACAACCACTCTTTCTGCTCCATTTATAATAAAAGTTCCATTCGAAGTCATTACAGGTAATTTACCTACAAAAATTTCTTGTTCTTTTTCTTCTTTTGTTTCCTTTATTTTCAATAATGCCGTAAACCATAATGCGGCATCGTAAGTTATTTCTCTTTGTCTGCACTCTTCTTCAGTATTTTCAGGTTCTTTAAATTTATGATCAATAAATTTCAATTCAAACCTTGAATCTTCAATAGGGGAAACGTCATCTAGTATTTCTTTTATCCCCTGAGTTTTAAACCATTCAAAAGAATCTAATTGCACTTGAATTAAATTAGGTATTAAATTTTGTCCGTCAAAATTTGATTTTCCGTTAGATCTGATATTCATAAAAAACTCCTGAAAATTAAAATTCAAGTAAAATTAAAATATGGGAATAAGTATATATTTGAAAGAAAAATAAAAAATGTATGAAGCAATATAAGGATTTAGAAAAAATATTCTTAAATCCTTCACATAGTTGTATGAAATTTGATGTCTAAAGAGCGATATATTCATCTACCAAACAAATACATTACATAATAAGAGATTCAGTGTCAATAATTATTTATAGCTTTTACAGGGAATTTTACTTTATTTGAGTAAAAATACGCCCTGAGTATGATGGTTAATAAATTATCTAAGTGTTAGAATCTGATTCTTGAATTTATTAGTATATATTAAATTTAAAATGACAGCTAAAAATTACATAAAAGTATATAGTCCTGCAACTATTGCAAATATGGGGCCTGGGTTTGATTGTATCGGGGGTGCAATAGATATATGGAATGAATTTGAATTTCTATTTCAACCTGAGGAATATAATACATCAAAACTTAAAATAGAAATAAAAGGAGAGGGAGAAAATAATTTACCATTAAATAAATCAAATCTCGCTTATAAAGCATTTACCATTCCATTCAAAATGTCACAATTTAATATTCCAAATATATATATTAAAATAAAAAATAATATCAATACCGAAAGTGGATTAGGTAGTAGTTCGTCAGCTATATCTGCAGGATTATTAGCAGCAAATTATTATATTAATAAAAATCACAACAAATGTTTCAACAAAATACAACTTTTAAACATAGCAAAAGAATTAGAAGATCATTATGACAATTTAGCTGCATGTATCAATGGCGGAATCAAATTATGTATCCCAAATAAATCAGAAGTTATAATCTCAAATATTGAATATGATTCTAATATAAAATTAGTAATAATAATTCCTAAAGATAAAACAAATACTATAAAATCTAGAGGCAATCTCCCAAAAACTATTTCAATAGAAAAATTTGTCCATAATATGAGTAGATTATCTCTCTTAACAAATAGTTTAAGATCACCAAATACAAATATTATTAAAACAGCATTTGATGATGTGTTTCATCAAGGCATTAGATTAAAACATTATCCTAAATTAACAAAATTATTAAACAAGATTCCTGAAATAGGAGGATTAGGTTCATTTTTATGTGGCTCGGGACCTACTATAGCTGGAATAACAACAAACAATCCTATGAGCTTTTTTTATGAAGTCGCAGATTATTGTGATAAGCAAAATATCGAAGCTAAACTTCTAATAACTTCTTTCACTGGAAAGGGAGCACATATAAAAAATTAAATTATGGAATTGATAGTAAGAAAATATGGCGGAACTTCTTTAGATTCAATATCTAAAATTAAAAACATAGCTAAAACAACAAAAAAATCTATAAATGAAGGCAAAAAAATTGTTTTAGTAGTATCTGCAATGGGCAAATCTACAGATGAACTTTTGAACAAAGCTAAAATGTTATCTAATCACCCAAATATCAGAGAATTAGATTTATTGATGTCTTCTGGGGAAATAGTTTCAAGTGCTTTAATGTCTATAGCACTACAAGAACTTGGATTAAAAGCAATCTCCTTAACTGGATTCCAAGCAGGAATTGATACAAACTCAACTTTTGGAGAAGCTCAAATAGTTTCTATTGATAACAAAAGAATAAATAATGAAATAAATAATGGGCAAGTCGTCGTAATAGCTGGCTTTCAAGGATACAATGAAAATTTTGAAATAACAACTCTAGGAAGAGGAGGATCTGATACAACTGCTGTAGCATTAGCAGCTAGTTTGAAAGCTGATATTTGTGAAGTTTATACTGATGTAGAAGGTATATTCACTGCAGATCCTAAAATTGTTAAAAGTGCCAAAAAAATTGATTATTTATCATATGAAGATATGTTAGAACTAGCAAATTATGGCGCTAAAATGCATCCAAGATCAATTGAATTGGGGTTACATTACAATATGCCAATTATTATAAAATCTGCTTTTGAAAATGGCACTGGTACTATAATTTCCAACATAGAAAAATTAAATGATTTACAAAAAAGAGGTATAATTTTGAACAAAATAACCGAAAACAGAAATAAAGTTACCGGGGTCACTTCCGAAGGAAATATATCAAAAATTACAATACATAATGTTCCTGATAAACCCGGTATAGCAGCAAAAGTATTCAAACCGCTAAGTGAAGCAGGGATAAATGTAGATGTTATAGTCCAAAATGTAAGCAGAAATAACAAAACAGATTTAACATTCACAGTAAAAAACGAAGATCTAACTCATGCTTTGAACATAGTGCAAAATAAATCAATTAAAAATATAAATTATGAAAATATAACCTCGGGAAGTAATTACGCTAAAATCAGTATTATTGGAACAGGAATCCAAAATTCACCTGGCTATGCTGCTAAATTTTTTGAAGCTTTATTTAAATCCAAGGTAAATATAGAAATGATAACAACATCAGATATAAGAATTACCTGCTTAATTAATGAAAAAGATATAAATAAAGCTATAAATAAAATACATGATGTATTTAAATTATTTCAATAATTTCAATTAAAACCCCAAATATGTATTGCAAAATGATCATATTAACAACTAGAATCCTATCGATTTTATAAATGTATGGAACTTAAACTTTATGGAAGTAATAGCTAAACCTGATGTTAACTCTCTCATAAAATCAGCTATCAGAGAGGCTTCTAACAATAATTGGGGAAAAGCAAAAAAATTAAATTTAGCAATTTTAAATATTACTAAAAATAATATCGAAACCCTAAATAGACTTGGGATTTCTTATATGAAGTTATTAGACAAAGAAAATGCTACTAAATGTTTTAAATATGTATTAAAAATTTCCCCTAATAATACGATCGCTCAAAAAAACATTAATAAATTACAATTAAATCTATCAAAAAAGAAAAAAAGCGTAGATAAAATTGATACATCAAATTTAGTAAATGAGACTGGGAAATCTATAAATCTAAAATGTAATATAACAAATTCAAAAAAAATTTTAAATCAAGGCATAGATACTGGATCACAATTAACTATTAAAAAAGAAAAAGCTTCAATAGAAATATACAAAGGTAATAGCAAAATACTCATAATTGAGAATAATATTGCAAAAAGGATTTCTAATCTAATCAATCTTGGAAATGAATATTCTTGCACAGTGTTAGGAGTGTCTGAAAATTCAATAAATATCAACATTAAAGAAAAATTCAAATCAAAAGAAACTATTCAAATAATTTCATTCCCAGAATATTTAAATTCAGATATTCATCAAACATCAATAAATCAAAATATAAAAAATTTAAATCTTATCAGTACTAATGAAGTTGAATAATTCTATTGTTTAAGTAAAACAGTTAATAATAGTCTTTTTAAATAGGCATTGTTTACTATCTAGGAAACTAGTAATATCATAATTCAATTACTCTTATTGAATAAAATCAAATGAATAAACAAACCTTTGAGCAAAATGATTTATTTTTTACTAAAAATATCGTAAATCCTTTATATAACAATATTTGGTTGATAGGATCAATAAAAACCAAAAACGCAATATTAATTGACGCTCCATCTGATATTTGTAATATAAAAAAATTTCTAATAAAAAATCATGAATGGAACATCAATGCAATATTTATAACTCATAACCATTATGATCATATTGACGGCCTTCAAGATATCATAAGTTTTTTAGATAAAGAAATTGAAATATGGATTGGGAAAAATGATTCGGCCAAATTAAAAGAATTGGAAATAAATCCAAAATATATAAAATATTATGAAAATTCAAAACAATATAAACTAAATCAAACAAGAATAAAATTTATCAGTACTCCAGGGCATACACAGGGCTCAGCCTGCATATTAATTGAAGATAATTTGTTTTCAGGTGATACTTTATTTCCTGGTGGCCCAGGCAGAACACAAGATTCAGAAAGTTTCAAAATACTCATTGATAGCATAGAAAATAAATTGTTAAATCTTCCAGGGCATACTATAGTACATCCAGGACATGGTGATGATACAAATATTAAAAAATCATTAAATGATTTTTTAATATTTAAAGCAAAAAATTTAAATATTGATAACCTTAGCGGAAACATTGCTTGGTAATAGGAAAAATGAATAAGAACAAATTAGATCAACTTAATAATTATAAAAAACCAATCCTAACTTTATATCTAACTTCAGGATATCCGGATTTTAATTCTTCTATTGAAATAGCTCAAATATTAATTAATTCAAATATTGATATTTTAGAAATAGGAATACCATTCAGTGATCCTATTGCTGACGGCCCTACGATTCAGAACACTTCATTTAAAGCAATTGAAGCAAAAAATAAAAATAATACAAAATCAATTATTGATTCAACATTTGAAATAGTTAAAATCCTTAGAAAAACAGATGTGAAAAAACCTATTCTTATTATGAGTTACTTAAATCCAATATACCAATTTGGAATTGCGAAATTTTCAGAGATTGCAATGCACGCAGGTGTTGATGGAATAGTAATACCTGATCTACCATTCGAGCAATCGAAAAAAATAAATCAAATATTCAATAATAATAATATATATCTAATAAATATGCTTACTCCAGCAACTTCAAAAGCAAAAATTAAAAAAGTGGTTCAAAATTCCAAAGGCTTTATATATTATGTGAGTTCTACTGGTGTTACAGGATCAAGAGACAAATTATCATCAAAAAATCTTAAAATTATTGATATAATTAAACAAACTTCATCAGTACCTGTGTTAGTTGGCTTCGGGATTTCAACAAATGAACACATCAAAATTATAAACAAATATGCAGATGGAGCTATTATTGCAAGTGCTCTTATTAATAAAATATCCCCAATAATAGAAAAAGGAAATCAAAATGGTGACATCAAAACAATCATTAATGATTTTATAAATAATCTTAACAAATAAACAAAACACAATATATGCTAAGCAAATTATTATCTTTATTCCAGACTACAAACATCGTTTCTGTCCGTGGTGCTACTACTACAAACAGTGATACTAAAAAAGAAATAGAAATTAAAACCAATAAATTATTAGAAGAGATATTTTCTTCCAACAACATTAGAAAAGAAGATATCTTGTTTATTGTATTTTCTTCTACTGAAGATTTGAAATCCTATTACCCAGCAACAGTTGCAAGGAAAAATTTTGGATTAATAAATGAATCTTTATTTAGTACAACTGAACCTAAAATAAAAAATAATTTAAAACTTTGCATTAGAATATTAATAATTTTCAAAAGCAAAATACCTCAAAAAGATTTGAAATTCATATACCTTGAGAATGCAAAAAATTTGCGCATTAAATAATTTTATACAAACTTTAAACTAAAACTTTATAATTAGATATTTAAATTTTGTGATACAATATCTCCCTGTTCAAAATACGAAAGCGTATTAATGAATAATTATTCTATAATTTAATTACATTAATAATCATAAAATGACTAATTCTTATAATAAAAACATACACAATGTTAACCTAGAATACATAAAACCTTTGTATTCACCAGAAAAATTTATTGATATGGTTCCAGTAAAACCTGAGCAAATACACACAGTATTCAAATCACGAAACGAAATTCAAAATATTATTGATGGAAAATCAGAAAAATTACTATTGATTGTTGGCCCTTGTTCAATACACGATGTTCAAGCCTGCCTAGAATATGCAAATAAATTAAAAAATATCTCTGACAAAGTAAAAGATAAAATTCTTATTGTCATGAGAGTTTATTTTGAAAAACCTCGAACTACTACAGGTTGGAAAGGGTTTATTAATGACCCAAATCTCAACGATACTTTTGATGTTCATGATGGTTTAAGGAAAGCAAGAGGTTTCCTTAATCAAGTACTACACATAGGGCTCCCTGCGGGTACAGAGTTTCTTGATCCCTTTATTCCTCAGTACTATGCTGATCTAATTTCGTGGGGAGCAATAGGGGCTAGAACTGTAGAAAGTCAAACACACAGACAATTATCAAGCGGCCTTAGTATGCCTATAGGATTTAAAAATGGTACTGGTGGTACAGTACAAATAGCTCTTGATGCTATTGTTACTGCTCAAAATCAACATGTTTTCCTAGGCATAGATGAAAAAGGGCAAGCATCTGTAGTAAAAACAAAAGGAAATGCATACGGGCACTTAATTCTCAGAGGTGGAAAAAATGGAACTAACTATGATGAAGAATCAGTAAAAAATGCTGTAGCATTATTAAATAAAAATAACTTAAATTCCCAACTTATTATTGATTGTTCTCATGGAAATTCAAATAAAGATCATAGAAATCAATCTAAAGTTTTTAAATCAGTAGTAGATCTAAAAATCAATGGACAGAAATCTATTTTCGGTATCATGCTAGAAAGCCACTTAAATCCAGGAAATCAAAATCTTTCATCTGACACAAAAAATCTTCAATATGGTGTTTCAATTACTGATGAATGTATCGGATGGGATGAAACCTCAGAATTAATTCAATGGGCATACAATAAATTATAATTAAAGATATAATTGTATTTGTTAAAAAATACTGAAATTTTAAATATGCCAGTAATCCATAAAATTACTCATTTATCAGAATTATCTAAAATAATTAAAAGTAAATCAGGATATAGTATGACAATCGGTGTATTTGATGGCATACACTTAGGGCATCAATACCTAATTAATGAAACTATTAAAATTGCTAAAAATCATAATCATAATTCTTGTTTAATTTCTTTCTCTAATTCTCCCTATCACTTTTTAACTAAAAAAAACGATTCAAATAATTATTTATCCACCAAATATGAAAAAACTAATATATTATCAAATAGTAAAATCGATGATATTTTCTTTATTGAATTCAATGATGAAATAGCTAATACAAAAGCATATAATTTTCTAGAATATTTAAACACTTCTTCAAATTTAAAATCTCTTATAATTGGTCCAGATTTTTCATTAGGGAAAAATAAAGAAGGAAATATAAATTATTTAAATAAAATGCAAAATACTTTTGATTATACATTGCATGTCGCTGAACCTTATATTAGTGAAAATCAAATAGTTAGTAGTACTTTAATAAAAAAACTTATTAATCAAAAACAAATAATTAAAGCAAACCAATGTTTGGGTTATTTTTATAATTTAACCGGTAAAGTTATAAAAGGAGAAAACAGAGGAAAAGATCTCAATATGCCTACTGCCAATTTATTAATAGATCAAAAAAAAATGATTCCTCCAGAAGGTATTTATGCATGTAAAGTGAAATATGGAAAAAAGAAATATACAGGGGCATTAAGTATTGGCAAGAATCCCTCATTTGGAAATAATAACCCTTTAAGTATCGAAGTACATATCGTAGATTTCTCTAAATCCTTATACAATGAAACTCTAACAATTGAAATTCATAAGTATATAAGGGATCAAATAACTTTTTCAGATATTATAAAATTAAAAGAACAAATGCAAAAAGATTTAATTGATATAAAAAATAATTTTGACAATGGATGATATTAATAAAATTCTAAACAGAGGTGTGGAAGAAATAATTCCTAGAGATGAATTTATTTTTAATCTCAATAACAATAGTAATCTGAGATTAAAAATGGGATTTGACCCTAGCGCCCCAGATATTCACCTTGGACATGCAGTAGGATTAAGAAAATTAAGACAACTTCAGGATATAGGGCATACAGTTGTATTAATTGTGGCAGATTGGACTGCTCAAATTGGAGATCCTAGCGGAAGATCTGAAACAAGGCCAATGCTTACTTATGAAGAAGTAAAATATAATGCAGATACATATTTAAAACAATTTTTCAAAATTGTAAATAAGTCAAAGACAGAAATAAGATGGCAATCAGAATGGTATGGTAAGTTCAAATTGGAAAATATTATTTCATTGGCAAGCAAATTTACAATTGCCCAATTCTTAGCCAGAGATGATTTTGCAAAAAGATTTAATACAAATCAACCAATTACTATTACAGAATTACTATACCCGCTTTTGCAAGCTTATGATTCAGTAGTAATAAATTCGAATGTAGAATTTGGAGGCACAGATCAAAAATTTAATTTACTTGTTGGAAGAGATCTGCAACAAAAAGAAGGACAATTACCCCAACAATGTTTTTTAGTTCCATTAATCCCAGGTACAGACGGGAAAAAGAAAATGAGTAAAAGTTTAAACAATTATATAGGAATAACAGAACATCCAAATGAAATATATGGAAAGATCATGTCTATACCAGATCATCTGATTGAATTATATATGAAATGTCTAACTGATATAGAAGATAAGATAATTCAAGAATTAACAAATGGGTTAAATTCTAACAATATTAATCCTATGGATTACAAAAAATTACTTGCATATGAAATTGTAAAACAATTTCATACTAAAAATGACGCTGATTTATCTGAAAAGAATTTCAAAGAATCTGTACAAGAAAAAAAAGTTAAATTTGAAAAAATATCCTTTCAAATTGATAAAACAAATTCAAAAGAAAAATTAAGTAAAATACTATTTAATAAAAATCTAATTGCAAGTGCGTCAGAATTTAAAAGATTGCTAAAACAAAATGGTGTAAAATTAAACGGAGCAATCCTTTCTGAAGACATAAGTATATCCGAGCTTAAAAATGGATATCAAATTAGCCTTGGAAAAAGAAAAAATATTGAAATCAATTTTTAATTTATAATGCACAAATATTTATCAAATTCTAACGAAATAAATCTAAGATTACCTGGGCCTGTTCCTGTCCCAAAAGAAATACTAGATGAGCAATCAAAACCTTTAATAAATCACAGGGGAAACGATTACAAGCTACTTTTAGATGAATGTACAAAAAATTTGAAAAAAATATACGCCACTAATAATGATCTATATATCTTCACATGCTCCGGAACAGGTGTAATGGAAGCATCTATATCAAATTTCTTATCTGAAAATGATGAAATTATTGTTGCTTCAGTAGGTTGGTTTGGAGACAGATTTTCAGAAATAGCTAATTCTTACAATATTGAAGTTCACAATATAAATTTCGAATTAGGTGAAATAATTAATATTAATACTCTTGAAGAATTTATTATAGCTAATCCAAATTCAAAAGCTCTTTACATCACTCATAATGAAACATCTACTGGAGTTCAGAACGATCTTAAAGCTATTTCTCTTTTAGCTAAAAAGTATTCTTTATTATATGTTGTTGACGGTATTAGCAGCGTAGCTTCTGTGCCATGCAATACAGATGAATTAGAGATTGATGTTTTGATTTCAGCTTCTCAAAAAGGATGGGTTACACCTCCTGGACTTGCATTTATGTCTGTCAGCGAAAAAGCATGGCAATTTCATCAAAAGTCTTCTTGTCCAAAATTTTACTTTGATATTTCGCAATATAAAAAATATTTAGAAAAAGGACAGCCACCATTTACTCCTGCAATCGGCGTAATGTATTCTCTTAATAAATCATTAAAATTATTGCTAGATGAAACGATGCCAAAAGTTTATGAAAGGCATATAGATGCCGCTAATAAAATTAGAAGTAAATTACAAGAAATTAATTTTGAATTATTTCCTAAAAGCGAAGTTTATGCTTCCAATACTTTAACAGCGGTCAAAGTACCTGAAAATATAAACTGCTCTGAATTATTAAATATACTAGAAAATAAACACCAAGTAATTATTTCCACAGGGCAAGGAAAACTAAGTGGAAAAATACTTAGAATTGGACATCTTGGAATTGTTTCAGATGAAGAAATAAATTGGCTAATTAACTCAATATTAGAAACCATGAAATCATTAAATAATGGATAATTTATTAAAAACCTCTTTACATCAAACACATATTGACTCAAAAGCAAAGTTAGTACCTTTTGCTGGATGGGAAATGCCAATACAATATTCTTCTATACTGTCTGAATGTAAAGCAGTCAGAACACAATCCGGAATATTTGATGTTTCACATATGGGGAGATTTTACATATCAGGAAATGACGCATCTTTAGGATTAGACAAAATTTTAAGTGTAAATCCTTTTATGATTGAAGAAGGGCAAGGGAAATACAACGTAATATGTAATCAAAATGGTGGAATCATAGATGATGCTATAGTTTATAAAATTAATAATAATAAATTCCTATTAATTCCAAATGCTTCAAATGCAGACAAAATATATGAATGGGTCCGTGAAAATACTAATAATTTAGATTTTAATATTAATATTGTTACAAAAAATACAGCCATGATAGCATTGCAAGGCCCAACATCGAGAGCAATTTTAAATAACATATTTCCTGATTTACCTAAAATTAAAAGATTTAGATTTATAGAAACAAAATACAATGGCAAGAATGTTACTATTGCTCGAACAGGTTATACCGGAGAAAATGGGTTTGAAATAATTTTAGATAACGATATTTCTCAAAACTTTTGGGAAATATTAGTTAAAAATGGAGCAACTGAATGTGGCCTAGGAGCAAGAGATGTACTAAGACTAGAAGCTGCTTTAGCACTGCACGGTAATGAAATCACAGAAATAATAAATCCTTTTGAAGCTCAATTATCTAGATTTGTAGAATTAGATCGAGAAAATTATATGATAAACAACACATTAAATAATATTAAATCTCAAGAATTGTCAAAAAAATTAATAGGTTTTGAAATACAAGGTAGAAACATTGCAAGATCTCACAATATAATTAAAGACAATAATAATAATACAATTGGAAAAGTAACAAGCGGGTCATACTCTCCAACATTAAGTAAAAGCATCGGATTAGGATATATATCTGATAAATCTCTAGATATTCATTCTGAAATAACAATTGAAATCCGTTCAAAAAATATACTCGCTAAAATTACAAAAATACCATTCTATAAAAGGAAAAAGGAGCAAGTAAATGTATCCTGAAAATTTAAAATATTCTGAAGAACACGAGTGGTTACTTGAAAATAATGGAGTTGCAACTATTGGAATAACATCTTTTGCCGTAGAAAGCCTAGGCGATATTGTTTTTATTGAATTACCTCAGGCTGGCACTGAAATTACTCAGTTTTCTACATTTGGTGAAGTTGAGTCAGTCAAAGCTGCTTCAGAAATATACAGTCCCATAAGTGGGGAAATTATTGAAATTAATGAAAAACTAGAAACAGAACCTGAATTGTTAAATAATTCTCCTTTTGAAGATGGCTGGCTCATAAAAGTAAAAATTGCAGATGATTCTGAATTTGAAAAACTTATGAGTGCTAAAGAATATGAGTCATTTGTAAATGCGGGGAGTTAAAAAAACATGGATAATCAATATCAATCTACTTACACCCCAAATACACCAAAAATAAAAAAAGAAATGTTATCTGATATAGGTTTTGATTCGTACAAAGACCTATTTTCTGATATTCCTAAAAAATTCAGATTTCCAGATTTAAATTTACCTTCACCCACTTCAGAATTAGATCTGAAAAATGAATTATCTAAAATAGCGAATAAAAATTCAATACCTGGTGAATACAGCTCATTTTTAGGTGCAGGAGCGTATAGGCATTTCATACCTAGTGTAGTTAAGCAAATCACATCAAGAAGCGAATTTATGACTTCATATACTCCATACCAACCAGAAGTTTCTCAGGGTACACTTCAAGCGCATTTTGAATTTCAGAGTATGGTATGTGAATTAACTGATATGGAAGTTGCAAATGCGGGAATGTACGATGGCGCAACTAGTGCTGCAGAAGCAGTTTTAATGGCATGTAGAATTAATAAAAAATTTAAAGTAGAAATTGTTGGAGCTGTATCTCCTCTTTATATAGATGTTATTAAAACACTTACCCAGGCAATAGGGATTGAAATATCTTACAACAATATAGAAACTATCCTAAATGACGATGATGATGAGCCAGCATGCTACGTTATACAACAACCTAATTTTTTAGGAGAAATTTCTGATATTGAACAATTAAAGATTTTGTCAAACAAAAATAATGCTCTATTAATAGCAATATCAGAACCAATGTTTTTAAGCATGTATCAGACTCCTTCTCATTACAATGCTGATATTGTGGTAGCTGAAGGGCAACCATTTGGGGTATCACTTGCATATGGAGGCCCATATGCAGGACTGTTTGCTTGCAAAAAAAATTATGTAAGGCAATTGCCCGGAAGAATTGTTGGCGAAACTGTAGATTCCAATAATAAAAAAGGATATGTATTAACCCTGCAAACAAGAGAGCAACATATTAAAAGAGAAAGGGCGACTTCAAATATTTGTACTTCTGTTGGATTAATTGCATTAATGTCTACTGTATATATGGCATTACAAGGGAAAAAGGGTTTAAAATATCTATCCGAACTTTGTTATCATAAATCTCATTATGCAGCAGAAAAAATTAACAATTTACCCGGTTTTAAAGTACAAACAAATAATTTTTTCAAAGAATTCACCATATCATCCCCTATCCCTATTAAAGAATTAAATGAACACCTGCATAAAAACAAAATAATTGGTGGATATGATGTCTCTAACTTCATTGAAAATAGCATGCTATTAGCTATTACTGAAATGAATTCAAAAGAAGAAATTGATAATTTAATTACAATACTCTCTCAGGTATAAACTTTATGAATAATACAAATACACGCAAATTATTAATGGACAGAAGTGCAGATGGGAAAGTAGGTACTACGATGCCTTCAATAGATGTCCCACTTCAACCATTACCAGATAAAAAATTTCTAAGAAAAAATTTAGAAATGCCTCAAGTATCAGAAAATGAAATTGTGAGGTATTTTTCATCAATTAGTCAAATGAATTTTTCAATTGATCATAACTTTTACCCTTTAGGAAGTTGCACAATGAAATACAATCCCAAACTAAATGATGATATTGCTGGGTTTCCTGGTTTTAATGATATACACCCACTCCAAAACATTGATACTATCCAAGGAGCATTAGAAATAATGTTTGATCTGCAAAACATTTTAGCAGAAATAACAGGTATGTCGGCTACTTCTCTTGCGCCTATGGCTGGAGCTGAGGCAGAACTAGCAGGAATGCTAATGATAAGAGCTTACCATGTAAATAGAGAGGATTTTAAACGAAAAAAAGTCATCATTCCAGATAGTGCTCATGGAACAAACCCTGCATCAGCAGTTATGGCTGGCTTTGAAGTTATCAGCATCCCTACAGACAATAATGGCAATACTAATTTGGAAGCTCTAAAAAATGTTGTTGATGATTCTACTGCAGGATTAATGTTAACCCAACCAAGCACATTGGGATTATTTGACACAAATATCATTGAAGTGGTAAACATAATCAATTCTAATGGTGGTTTAATTTATGGTGATGGAGCAAACCTTAATGCCATATTAGGTAAAGTTAAGCCCGGAGAAATTGGTTTTGATGTTGTCCATTCCAATCTTCATAAAACATTCACTCAACCTCATGGAGGTGGAGGGCCAGGAGCAGGGGCTGTAATGGTAAATGATAAATTAGTCGATTT
>MDTC01083121.1_pt1 | contig 49411 bp, 43 predicted proteins | sample 811181 | NCBI WGS metagenome assembly MDTC01 (sample SAMN05326644, study PRJNA326480) | marine metagenome | isolation source: seawater | place: Pacific Ocean: North | collected 2011 | reverse complement strand
TTGAAGAATTATGGAAATAATAAAGTGGTTTAATTCCAATTCTATCTCTAAATAGAAATATTTCATTATTTGATTTATCATAAATTGCTATTGCAAACATTCCATTTAGTTTGTTTGTAAAATTTAGCCCCCATTTTACAAAAGCTTCTAAAATAACTTCAGTATCTGAACTTGTTTTCCAGTTAATTATGTTTAAGTTCTTAGCAACCTCTTTATAATTATAAACTTCGCCGTTGTAAACCATAATAAATCTTCCGCAGTGCGATGTCATTGGTTGATTTGCGGATTTTGAAAGATCCATAATACTTAGTCTTTTATGACCTAAACCAATTCCATTTAATTTATCGTAGTAATACCCTTCTTCATCTGGTCCTCTATGTGCTAAAGAAGATGTCATTGATAATAAATCTTCTTTTGAACTACTTTTTGATACAAATCCAGCTATACCACACATAGTTATTATAATAGATTTGGGTTAAAAAGATATTTTCTTTTGTTCCATATTTTATTTAATTCTTTCAAAAAGAAAACAGCTAGGTATACTAAATAGTTTGGTTTTAAAATTATTAATTCTGGATACTTTATTTCAGATCCTCTAAAACCATCTTTAAATCTATTAATGCCTATCATTTGTTTTTCTCCTTTCTTACTGTATCCTCCAAAATCAAAAACACTTAATCCATTGTCTTTTGAAATTTTTATTGCTTCAAAAAAAGCAATATGAAGAACTGGAAGTTTTTTAAACTTTGGAGAAGCTGCTCCAAAATAATAAAATGCTGTATTACCTTGGAATACAATTATGATTCCACCTAAAAGATTTTTTTTATTATCAAAAACTCCAAGTATAAACCCCATATTTAAATTAGTAATAAAATTATTGATTTCAATAAATGTTTTTTTTGGGTCATTTAAAGGGCTAATAATTTTTCTGTTTTGACACATTAATTTATATATTTCACTTAAACTCTCGATGTCATTTTTTTCTGTGATTAACTTTGTTGTAATTCCTTTCTTATAGGCTTTCTTTATTGATCTTTTATGATTAGAGGAAAATTTAGATAAAATTTCATCATTTGATTTATTTAATTTTATGTTTAGGGAGTGCCAGTTGTTTTTATCGTCTAATTTGAAACCTATTTTTTTTGCAATCTTATTAAATATTTGTGGAGATTCTAGAATTGACCACCCAGGTTGAATAGTAAATTGTCCAAAATTTAATTTTTTATAATGTTTGAACATTAATTCAATCATTAAAGGAATACTTGATTTATTAATTGAAATTGGACCGAATGAAACATAAGCATATCTCATTTTTTCATGAGCTATACAATATCCAATTAATTTATTTTTTTCATAGAACAAAAAATAACATTTTTTTTTCGAAACTGTTATTTCTGACCATTTTATATTTTGATCAATCGAAATATGATCAATTGAATTGTAGAATTCATTAATAATCGAAATTTCTTTTTTTGATAAATTGTATGAAACTTTACATGTTGTCAAATTTCTTATTTATTTATTTTACATATAAAATGAATCCATGGTTCATTAAACTTCTCCCAATCAATTTTATTTATATTTATATTTTCTCCAATTAAATCAAAGGCTTCAATATCAATGAATCCAATTTTAGAAAGGACTTCTATTTGGTGTTGAGGTTTTATATAAATATATTTATAATTAAAATTATTTTTATCTCCATCTATTACTTCTGCGTAATTTTCTTCTGAAAAAATTTTTTCATATGAATTGTATTTTTTTACCCCTTTAAATCTCTTATATTCATTTATCCATTTAAAAGGGTTTTTTGGAGTTTGAAACTTGAAAAGTAAAGGGATGTTGTAAAAATTATGAGTTGAAAATGCAAAGTAGGAATCTCTCTTGCCAACTCTTAAAATTTCACTTAAAATTTTGGTTCTGTCAGAGTAATTAACACAATCAATTCCGTTAAAACTGAAGAATGTAAAATCTATAGAGTTGGAGTTAATAGATTCTAGATTTCTTGCATCTTCATTATTAAATTTGATATTTTTAAAATCTTTGTATTTTTTTTTGCAAAACATAATCATTTCTTGAGCATAATCAATACCAATATAGTTTTTGAAAACTCCTAAAAATTGGTCAGTTGTTCTCCCGGCACCAACTCCAATATCTAGCATAGTGTTGTTTGATTTGTTTCTTTTTATTATTTCAATGATTTTTTTTTCCGGCTTCAAGATATAGTTTTGTTTACTATATTTTTCAATTGTTTTTTCATTGTTATATAGTTTTAGATTTTTATTCACGGTTTTAGGTATTTATGAAAATTATAGATTTTGAAAATTGATTCATAGATATCATTGTGGTAAATTGAAATACGTGGAAAAGTTGAATATTGAATTTTAAAATTTATAAATTTCTCAACAGTACTTAGTAAGTATTTATAATTACTTTTTTTAGAAATATCAATTACTATATTATTGTAATCTCCGTTTGGGAATGCAATAACATTTACTTTTGTTTTTATGTTGCTTTCAATTATTTTCTTTGAAACTTTAATTTCTTTCTTTAAATCTTCAAAATCTTTTATAGTTGATAAAAGATCGTGACTATAAGAATGCGAGCCAATTTCAATATTATTTTTTAGACATGTTTGAATATCGTTCCAATTCATCATTTGATTAACACTATAACTAAAACCAGATAATATTTGTAATTCTTCTATGAATTTTTCTCTGTTTTTGTACTTTTCATTAAGTAGAGATTTATATAACTTCATTCCAGAACTTACAGTTTCACCTAAATTTTTTGAAATTTTGAAAGAATAGTTTTTTATCTTGTAATTTCCGTAGGCTTTATTATTATACATTAAATTAATAATATCATTAATTTTTTGTGTCCACGGAATTTCATTTTTTTCAACAGCATTAATTATAATATTATGCACAGCTGGAATATTATATTCTTTAAGTATAGGAAGCGCATTTGTTACAAAATCTTTATATCCATCATCAAATGTTATAAGAATTTTTAATTTTTTGTTTTGCTTTTCATTATTGAAGAATTCACTTGTATTACAAACATTAAAATTCTCTGAGATATATTTAATTAACTTTTCAAACACAGGTATTTTCAAAGGTGGAAATAATATGTCATTATTATTTGAAACACGATGAAAGCACAAGATTATTCCATAATTTTTAAATTTTGCATAAAAGTGTAGTATTTTGTTAATTCTTAAATTAAATAATATTTTAAAAATTACACTTTTCAATTGTAAACTTTTATTGCTTTAGCTATAACATCTGCTAATTCTTTTGTTTGAGATTTTCTTGAGTAAAATTCTTTATCCTTATTTTGTTCTAATAAGATCATATTATTATTTATGATATATTCTGAAATTATTTTTTTTAAACCATTTACTATTTCATCTTGTGAATTCCATATATACCCTGAATTGGTACTTAATATTATTTTTTCAAGAACATCATCATCACTTGGAAAAAGTATTATTGGTTTATTGATTCCTAAATATTCAAAAATTTTACTTGAAGTTACACCTTTAATTCCCTTATGAGATATCATTAATAGAAGATGAGATTTTTTTTGAATCTTAATGATCTTATCTTTAATCATTCTGTCTGTTATTATATAATTTATTTCAAATCCTTTCAATAGGGATTTTATTCTGATCTTTTGCTTTTTATCTGAAAGACCAGGAAAATAAATTCTTATTTCAATTTTTCCCTTAAAGTAATTAATTACTTCCTTTAAACCTTCAAGAAAAGGTTCTATTTCCTGTGAAAAATATAGAGAACCGTTATAGGTAATTGTAAATTCATCATAGTAAGTTTCTTTAGAATGTTTTTTAAATTCTTCATCATCATATCCGTTCATTACTGTAAAGCCAGGTTTCTTTATGAATTCACCGATTATTTTTGTGTAATAATTAGAAATTGTAGTGAAGTAAGTTGCTTTTGATAACCATTTTTTCTCCCTATTTGATTCAATATATTTAAGTAGCTTATTTGTTGTATATAAATCTTTATTTCCTTTTAAATTATACCATTGACTTGTACTCCAATCGTCTCTGTAATCAGCAATCCATGGCATATTAAACTTTTTTTGTAAATCATAACCAAACTTGAATAGAATAAATGGCTTTGCAGATGTGATTATAAGTTTAATTTCTGAGTCTTTTTCTAAAATTGAAATGCTTTTATAATACAAGTTATTATATGGTATTGCTCTTGTAAAGAAATTTTGAAAAAAAATCTCAAATAAAGTTAATAGTTTACCAAAAATCTTAATTAATATTGAATGAGAATTTTTAGCAATTTTATCCCTCAAGTTTTCTTTATACGGAAGATAATAAACCTCATATCCTTCAAATTTTTTGTAAATAATCCCTTTTTCAGAATTCTCATCCCATCTTCTAGTGACAATTATTGGGTAAACTCCAAAATTATTTAAATATTTAGCCCATGAAAAAACTCTATATCCCCCGGTGATATTACTAGGAGGAAAGAAGTAAGATATTATTAATATTTTTTTCATATGTGATGTTGGCAAATATAATGTATCATTTTTGTGTTTTTGATATTAAACTTTAAAATGATTTTTTATCATTACTTTAATGATTTAATTAATATTACATTTAGTAATTAATTTAATAATTAGTTAATGATAGATCAAAAATTTGATTGCATTATTATTGGATCAAGTCCATTAATGTTAATTGAAGCTTTATACAATTCTAAATTGAAAAAATCAGTTCTGGTTATTGAAAGTAAGAATTTTGTTGGTGGGTCATGGCATTGTTTTAACAAAACTAATTTTGCAAATGATATAGAAATTGGATGTCATATATGGCAAAAAAATTACAAGGTAATATCATTTTTAAAAGAAACTTTTGATTTAAACCTTACTCCAAGAAACCCTCAGCCTAAAGTCATTTTTAATAATTTAAAATTACCATATTCATTTATCAATTTGCTTTTGATCTTCAGAAAGATCAGCTTTATTTCTTTGTTTAAATTTAACAATATTAGATTATATAAAAGCTTATTTTTTGATTTTTTAGAACAATGGTTTAATTCTTCTAAATATTATTATCCTGAAGGGGGGTCAAATGAATTTGTTTTAAAAATTATTTCTAAGATTAAAAAGTCTTCGGTAAAATTAATTACTGGAAAATCTGTTGTTACTATTAATCTTAATGATAAAACAATTATATGTGACGACAAAAGCAAGATTAAGTTTAATGAAATTATAAGTACTAATAAGCTTGAAATTAATGAAATTATTTTAACTAATAATGAAGTTTTTAAACTAAACAAAAGAATTGCGATTATACACAACTTGTACTTACTAGTTGAAAATAATCTAAAAAATAATTTATCATATGCAGAAACTTTTGGTGAGAAGATAGTCTATAGATTATCAGATATGACTTATAATTACAATTCTTTAATAAGTAAAAATCTTAAATTATTTTGCATCGATATTTTCCCTTCTGCCTATGAGGAATTTTCAGAAAATGAACTAATAGAAATGATTATTAAAAAACTAAAGAAATGGAATTATATTGATGATAGTCCAAAAATTATAAGTCATTTTTTTAACTCTTATAGCTATAATGGTCAATCAAATGAAATCATTTCTTTATTTAATAAGAAAATGTCTAGTGATATTTTATTTTTAAAAAGTAATAACTTGATTCCAAGTCTTGCGGATAATATTGAAAGGTGGAATAAGATTTTTTAATTTTTAGATGAGTAAGAAAATTTTATTTATGATTACTTCCGGGTTCCCCTATGGTAATGGCGAATCGTTTGTTGAAGGTGAAATAGAGCATTTGAATGATTTCTTTTCTAAAGTTGTAATAATATCACATAATGTCAATTCTGAAAATAAAAGAAAATTAAATAATGATTTTAATATACATAGGATTAAATATGGGCTTTCAACTTTTCAAAAGCTAATTAGTATTTTTCATTTATTAAATCCATTATTTTGGAAGGAATTTAAATTAATTATTAAAAGTCCTAAGGCCAATCTTTCTATTGGTATTATTAAAACAATTTTAATTTCTTTACATAATGCTAAAAATCTTAGAAAAAAGTACTCAAGAGTTATTTCAGAATATAATTCAGAACATAACAAAAATTACTGCTATAGTTATTGGTCTAATGATAGTGCTATCGCTTTAGCAATGCTAAAAATAAAACATAAAGAATTTATATGTTTTTCAAGAATTCATGGATGGGATGTATTTTTTGAAACATCAAAATTTAGTTATTTACCCTGTAGAAATTTTATATCTAATAATTTAAATTCGATTTTTTCTATCTCTAAATTTGGATTAGATTATTGTTTGAAAAATTGGGAGATAAGTTTACCATTTTCAATTAGACTATCTAGACTAGGAGTAAAGCAGCAGAATTATTTAGCAAATACTAGCCGTGATTTCACAATAGTGAGTTGTTCTAATTTGATTTATCTAAAAAGAATTGATCTCTTAATTAATAGTTTGTCGCATATTAAAATTAATCTTAAATGGATTCATTTTGGTGACGGAGAATTATTTAATTTACTAAAAAATATGGCAATTAAATTGTTGCCGAAAAATATTAATTATGAATTTAAAGGTGCGGTTCCCAATAGTCAAATTTTGGATTATTACAAAAATAATTCTCCATCTTTAATTATAAATTTGAGTAATAGTGAAGGTATTCCTGTCTCAATTATGGAAGCTTTTTCGTTTGGTATACCGGCAATTGCCACAAATGTTGGAGGGATTTCAGAAATTGTAAATGACAAAAATGGGTTTTTATTGGATGCGAATCCTTCTTCAAAAGAAGTTGCAAATGTAATTGAAGGATTCTATAATCTAAAAAGAAACTTTAAAGAAAGCAAAAGAAAAGCTGCATATAAGACTTGGAGTAAAGAATATAATGCAGATAATAATTATGCTAAATTTGTTGAAGATATACTGTCTTTATAAAGACTTAATAAATTCTTTACGTAATTTTTTATATCATGTTTTTTTGCTGTTTTTTTTCCATTTTCCGAAAATAATTTGTATCGGTTTTTTTCAGAAAAGAGCTTTTGAATTTTAGTTGCAAATTCATAAGCCGAAGGGTTACTTAAAATATATCCGTTAACCCCATTAGTAATTATATCTCTGTTGCCTTTTCCGTCTAGAGAAACTACAGGTAATCCAGCAGCCATAGCTTCTAAAATAACTAATCCAAAAGGTTCGTAAACGGCAGTATGCAAATAAATATTGGAATTTTTAAGATAATGGGTAACATTATTTACATTTCCTTTAAATAATATATGTTTAGACAAATTTAAGTGTTTACAATATTGCATTAAACTTTCTTTCATTGGCCCGTCACCTAAAAATACTAATGTAACATTTACACCTTCTTTTTTAAGTAAATGCAAAATATCAATTGCTAATTTTTGATTTTTCTTAGGAACAAAACTTCCAATATTTAATAATTTGATTTCTTTTGAAACATTGTTTTGTTTCACATTAAATCTGTTAAAGTTTACGGCATTATTTAAAGTATATATTTTATTATGCAATTTTTTATCAAGTACACTATGTGCATAGTTCAATGTATCTTCAGAAATACATATAAAACAATGCTTATTATAATTATAATTATTTTGAACTAAAATTTTTTCGTAGAAATTAGTAATATCTCTTTTTGAGTATGGAATTCTTAGTTTCTTTAACTGAACCATATTGTCATGGAAATGAGTGAACCTAATAGCATTTCCAATATTGATTTGAGTTAGTATAACTTCGCTTTCCCACAAATGTGAATGAATTATATCTGGTTCATATTCATTTATGAATCGTTGTAGTTTTTCCACATTTACGTAGGGCTTCTTTAATATACTTGGAAAATATTTAACAGAGAGATTATGCAAATCAATATTGTTAATATGAGGATCATATTCATTAATATCTGAAAATGTAACCAGTGCTATTTTATTTTCTGTAGATTCCTTTATTTCATTGCAGATGTCAAGAACCAGTCTCTCAGCACCGCCCATTTTTAGATTTGGAATAATTTGTAAAATTCTCATTTCTTTTTACAAATAAAAAACACACTACTAGAACCTAAATTTGATTTCCTTATTTTAAATATTTGAATAAAATCTGGATAGGGGTATAAAAAGGGTTTTAAAGTCTTTTCAATACAAAATTCTTTTGAAACAATTCTTCTCCAATTACTTGTTCTGTAGTAATATAAGTCGTATAAAATAGTTTTGGCTCTTGGATAACTATGAGAATTTGGTAAAAATATTGTTCTTAAGTTTATAAAAAATGTTTGTTTACCAACAGATTTAATAGTGTTCAATAGTTTAGTGTGAGTTGTAAATAAATAACTTGAAAACAGACCTATCCATGACATTAGAGCTGTTGGCATACCTATTATCAATATGCCATTATCCTTTGCAACTCTTTTCATCTCTTTTAGACATTTATTTTCGTTAGCTACATGCTCTAATACATGAGAACAAAAAACAACATCAAAATTTTTGTCTGGGTAAGGTAGATTTTCAGAAACACCTTTTTTAATATTTTTTAAGTACTTCTCACTGCTGTATCGACCAACCCCGTGATTACCTGGATTTGGGTCAACTCCTTGAACTGTACAATGCAACTCTTTTTTTGCCTTGAACATATTATCACCTGAACCGCACCCAACGTCTAGAAAATTTGATTTTTTTGGAATATATTTAGCTAGTTCTGACCATTCATTATCGCGGATGATTTTTTGAAATCTTTCAATTTTTTCTTTGTCAGAATAAGGATGCCAAAATATTTTACTTAATATATATTTTAAACTCATTTATATATTATTCTGATTCTATGAGTTGAGCAAGTTTTCTTCTGTTAATAAAAGAAAGCAATACTAACTTAAATTTGTATCTGTTATGGTTACTTTTATTATGTAATATTGATTTCAATACATTTATCATACCCTTTAGATAATGTTTATTGTACAAGAGATGCTTGCCAATCCCAAAGTAACAATCTGAAATAGTTTCAACTTTCACTTTTTTTGAAATTTTAGAATTAAATCTTTTAGAAGCATATATTTCTTTAAAATTCTCTAAACAATATTGATATGCATTTATTTTAAGATAATTAACGCTTCTTTCTTCGTGTGTATCAATGATAACTGTTTTTTTATTTATGTGATATAATGGAAATTTATCAACAATTCTAATCCACAAATTGAAATCCTCCCCAATGATTTTATTTTCATTAAATTTTTCTTCCTCAAGAATTTTTTGATGAATACAAACTTCCTGTGGATGAATCATAAATTTCAAAATTTTTTCATAATTGTTATAATCATTTTTAATTTGATATGTGGTTAGTTCTTTTGAATATAGCATCCATATCGGATAATTATTTTTTTTCAATTCTTCATTAAAAGTAAACAAGTGATTATCTAAATATTCATCATCACTATCAAGAAAGCAAATATACTTTCCTTTAGCATTTTTAATACCATTATTTCTTGCTGCTGATCTTTCAGCATTTTCTTGATATATGTACTTAATTCTTTGGTCTTTGTAATTTTTCACTACTTCACATGTATTATCAGTAGATCCATCATCAATGATAATTATTTCGAAATCTTCAAACGTTTGAATCAAAACACTATCAATTGCTTTTCTGATAAGAGATTCTCTGTTATAAGTAGGAATTATTATTGAAAATAATGGCATTCTATTAATTTATTTAGCGAACATATCCGTATTTGTTATTAATTGAATTAATCATTTTTTGTTTTTGTTCATTATTAACTCCTGCTCTAAGTGTAAAATCTTCTTCAAATAAAGGATATTTTAACATTTCTTCTTTTGTTTTGGATACGAATGTAGTAATATCACCAATAACTTTAGCAGGATTTCCTACAGCTATAGAGTTTTCTGGAATGTCTTTAGTTACTACACTACCAGCACCAATAATTACATTATCTGCAATAATAGTCCCTGGTAAAATAATAGAATTTGCACCAATAAAAACATTATCACCAATTTTAACTTTTCCTATTTTGCTGTATCCAACATAATTGTAAGTACTAGCATCGTGGGCAAGTATGTGGACTCTAGGGGCTAGTATTACATTATTACCAATTTCAATTAACCAATAATGTGAGTAGTCAAGAACTACATCAAATTGGAATTTACAGTTATCACCAATTTTCACTCCCATCCTTTTATATACATCAACAAGATCTAAAGGCCAAAAGAAACGATATACTTTACTTATTAATTTTTTGATCAACATTTTAAAAACTAATTAGAAATACTAATATGCACTAAAATTAATTCAAATATTATATCTTTTGAGATAAACTTTAATGTAACAAATAAAAAATTATTTTTATTTCTTTGAAGCTATTACACATAAATCTTCTTCAGGTCTGTTATGAGTAAATGGAATTCCAGATAATTTATTCAATAGACCAATTTTTTTAACGTTCTTAAATTTCCCTGAAGATGTTATTTTGTGAATAAGACCCTTTTTATTATAGCACCATAAATGCTTTTCATGAATCATACTATGTGTGTATATCGAAAAATAATCAGAATTTGGCGAATTTTCTTTAATTCTTGTATGAGCCCAAGACGCAAATGATGGAATTTGTTTTATAGTGCCATTGAAATATCTTTTCAAATAGATGTCAAGATCAGGAACAGAGATTAATAATTTTCCATTTTCTTTAAGTAGTTTGTAGCAATTATCCAAAACAATTGATGCTTGTTCATAAGTAAAATGCTCAAAAACATGTTGCATTCTAATAAAATCAAACTTACCTAAATTATTAATTTTACCATTCTTTAATGGTTTAGAAATGTCTAATTGATAATATTTACTTTTCATTTCCTCTACGCAATCTTCTATTGGATATAGGTCTGCAAAATGAAATTTTTTATTAGAGTGATTTATTGAAGAACCAAGATCCAACCATTTTGTTTGATTATTTTTTAATAACTCATCTTCAAGTAAGCAATTGTTTTTTCTAATCCTGTAGTGAAATGATTGTATGATTCGAAATTTAATTTGGTAATATTTCGAAAAGATAAATTCAATCATATTTTAAATATTGAAATAACTAGTTTTAATAACAAAATTACAAGTATTTTTATTTTAATGATATAATTTGTTCTAATCCTTGACTTTAAATAGCATATAAGTATTGAAGATGTTGGTTCAGTTGAATTCCTACACACGTTTTCGAATAGTTTAGCTAGATGATTGTCAAATTGATTCTTTTCGAATAATAATGTTTTCCCATTATTTAGAGACAATTTATTAATTAAATTTAGAGATTTAGAAACAATTTTTGGATGGTCGTTATAGATTTGGTAGTTTATACACTTGTAAAGATTAATTTCTTCTTCACTTATTTCTAATCCAAGCTTTCTAAATAATTTTTTTTGAATTTCAATTACATTTTGATTTTGGTCGTGAACTTCACGTTTAATATTGTGTTCTGTTTGTCTATATTTTAACAAATAATCTAGAATATTCCCATAATTAGTTTTGTCGATAGCTCTCACAAATAATTCATAATCCTGATTTTTTCTATATGATTCATTGTAATAAAGTTGATGTTTTTCGATTATATCACTTCTGATTATAATAGTTGGGTGAAGAAGATGACATTCGTATAATAATTTATATTTAATAATATGATTTTCTGCTGAATATTTGCTGTATCCTGGGTTAAAACCAATTATTTCTGAACAGGTTCCACAAATACCAATATCTGGATTATTCTCCATGTATTGAACTTGCTTTGATATCCTATTTGGCATACTAATATCATCAGCATCCATTCTAATAATATACTTTCCTTGTGAAGCTTTTATTCCTTTATTTAGAGATGCAGCAAGGAAAATATTTTTTTTATTTTCAATCAATACTATTCGATGGTCATTGTAAGATTTAATTATTTCTAAAGAGTTATCCGTTGATGCATCATTTATAATAATGAATTCAAAGTTCTTGTATGTTTGTTGAAGTATACTTTCAATCGCATCAGATAAAAATTCAGATCCGTTATATACTGACATTACAACAGAACATAATGGATTATTTCCCATGGACAAAATCTTGATTTTCTAGCACCCATTTCTTGAATTTTTCAAGACCTTCTCTTATTGATGTTTTAGGCTCATATCCAAGAAGTTTTTTTGCTTTATTTATATCTGCATATGTTTTTGGAACATCACCAGGTTGTTCTTTCTCAAAAATTATTTTAGGTTTTTTATCAAATGTTTTTTCTAAAAATTCAACTAATTGGATTAGTGAAATTGGTTTATTATTTCCAATATTTATAATTTCAAATTTAGACTTTTTATATTCTATTGCGCTCGAAAAAGCATTAACTATATCATCAACATAAGTATAATCTCTAATAGTATTTCCATTTCCAAACAATGTTAATGCTTTATCTTGCAGAATTAATTTGGTGAATTTATGAATAGCAAGATCTGGTCTTTGTTTTGGGCCAAAAACAGTAAATAAACGTAATGCAATAAACCTTATACCATATAAATGACTGTATATTCTTCCTTGAATTTCACATGATCTTTTAGTTCCGGCGTAAGGACTGATAATATGTTCAATCTGAGAGTTTTCAATCCATGGTATATTAGGATTTGTTCCATAGACACTACTAGATGAAGCAAATACAAATTGTTTTATACTATGGTATTTTGCAAACTCTAATAGATTGATAGTTCCCTTAACATTAACCTCTTCATATCCAAGCGGGTCAAGAATCGATGGCCTAACACCAGCTTTTGCAGCAATATGAATAATTACATCGTGTTTTTTTATTTTTTGAAACAAGGCATCTTTATCAATTATATTAAATCGATGCAGTTTAAAATTCGAGAATTTTAATAAAGGTATGATGTTTTTTTCTTTTAATTTAGGATCATAAAAGTTTGAAAAGTTATCAATAACAGTTATATGATGACCTTCATTTAATAATTTCTCAGCTAAGGTGCTGCCTATAAATCCTGCTCCTCCAGTTAATAGTATTCTTTTCATTAAATCAGTTAATTAATAATTGATTGATAATAATTAATAAGTTTTTTCACAGTTATATCAGGATGAAGCCTTTCAATTGTTTGCTTTGCATTTTCTTCAATTTCTTTTTTTCTTTTAGGGGGTAAATTTAATACTTGTTCAATTACTTTTAATAAATTTTTTGAATCTGCATTTTCAAAAAGAAAGCCATTTTCTTTGTCATTGATCAATTGTTCAAAGCTAATTCCATTGGATGCAATAACAATTTTACTTAGTGACATTGCTTCAACACAGGCATTTGGGAAATTTTCAATTCTTGAAGGCATTAAAACAAATTCAGCATTTTTTATAATAGGCATAAGTTTTTGGTGACATTGTTCTTTAAAATAAATAAGTCTTTCTCTGTTATTTGTTAATTTACTATTTATGTAGTTCAAACTTTTTAAACCATTATAACCTACATCTTTACCTACAATAACAAAGAATAAATTTGGATTTTTTTTAAAAAAACTGTTAAGAATATTTGCAATTTCGACTAATCCTTTTATTTGTGCTAATCTTCCATAAAACAATCCGAATTTTGCATTTTTTGATATATTATTAATTTTTTGTAATATTTCATTATTGTATTTTATTTTTCTAATATCATATGGAGATTCAATTACTTTAACATCCTTTTTGAATTCTTTAGAAATAATTTTTGAAAGAAAATAACTTGGACCAAATATATTTTTTGCTTTTTTATAAGTTAGGTGTTCTAAAATTTGCCATTGTCTTTCTCTTATCGTTTTATAGTTTAATCCATTAGCTGGATCAGCTAATTTTTGATATCCAGAAATTCGTAATACAGATTTGATTTTTTTGGGAACAAAGAAACCTATTGCATGGTGACTAGGAAACTGAATTATGTCAATTTTGCTTTCTTTATTAATCTCCTTAATCTTTTTGTTAACTGCATGACTTTGAAGTAATAAATCTAAAGTAAGCTGAAATTTAAATCTACTTAATTTATCAGCTGCCTTGTATATTAAATTTCTTTCAGGCTTTACTCTATGAATCGAAATTCCCTCATGCTTTAAATATTTATTTTCAAATGATGATACAATGATCATGGGTTCATGCCCATATTTTTTTAGCTCAAATGCTACTTTAAATAAATAATTTGATAATCCCCCATCAAAGGAGTTGGGTTCTGTAACATATTCACTTGTTAGAAAAGCAATTCGCATTTATTATTTAAATTTTATTTTTTTCAGCTTTCCATCCACAGTCACACCATTTCGTTTCGTGAATATTTTTACAGTTTATTTTCTTAAACCAATTTTTAACTTCCTCAGGTTTATGAGTTGATGCATATTTAGGGGTAATAGCGTCAAAAGTATCCAAAATTCTCCATCTTAAATCCGGAAGTTTATTTACGACAAAAATATTATTTTCTAAGATTCTCACGGCTCTGTGTCCAATTTTAGGAATCTTGTTTATTAAAGGCATTATATAATATAATGTTCTAGCCGATAAATGAGAATATCCAAGAGCGAGAAAGTTGCCGAAAACAAATCGTGTTTTATTTATTATTTTTCGATATATTTTAATTGCATTTGAACCATACCAACCATTATGTTGATATACTAGACAAACTCCATACCCTGATGGTTTAATTGTTCTAAAAAGTTCTTTTAAACCTTTTTCAGGGTTTGGTGTATGGTGTAAGACACCTAAAGAATATCCGTGGTCAAATACATTTTCTTTAAAAGGAGAGTTTAAAATATCACCTTGAACAATTAATACATCTTCATAATGTTTAAGATTTTCATATGCGGGTTCAACAGCTATACTTAAGTCAATTCCAATTGCGATTCCTTTTTTTCTAAGAACAACATCCATGTATCTACCACCACCACAACCAAACTCAACAATCATATTTCCGTTAATATCTTCATCAGTTAAACCAGTTGACAGTTCAAACATTTTGTTGGTAAATCCTTCAAGTGGTTTTCCTACATTTTCATCTTCGTATTGAACTTTTGACCATTTTTTCCATTCATAACCAAATGATTTTGAATAGAGTTCAGCATTAACGAATCTAGGTACCCCTTTTATTATCGGATATGAATATTTATTATCTTCAGAAGTTAATTGACCAAATTCAATTTCATCTTCATGAGAGTAAATTGGGTCACTAAGTTTAAGATTTGTATTGGTTTTAGGACAACGAAGTATTTTGATGAATTTTTCTTTCATTTTTATATTACTTAAGTAAATTAATCATTCCCTGTAATGAGAATTTTTAAAAGATGTTTTATATATAATCTTATTGGTTTGTGGTGGTATATAGCTCTATTGCTTTTAAATAATTTGATAAAATTATAATTTTTATTTTTCACTAATTTTTTTGCATCATAAAATTCTATATCATTTATTTTATTGTAAGTATGTGTGCCGTTATAGTTTCCTAGATTTTTCGGAAGAATTTTTTTTATTATTTTTTCCTTGTATTCACTTTTGTTAAGTTTTGTTATTTGACTGATATTAGTTGCATATCCATAGGTTACAGAACAGTCTTGATTAGGTCGGAAAATTTCACCTTTAGAATTTGCAAATAAATTTCCTGCCATTCTTGAGCAACTAACATCTGAGATTACGGGATTTAGAGGATGTGATTGCCAATCTTCAAAAAGATTATTAGCATAAAAAAGATAAAGCTCTTCCCAGCTTGAAGAGCCATGTTTTTCAACATTTGTAAAGAGCCATACCTTATTTTCATAAAATAATGTTGTAGTATCAACAGCCTTAATATCATTAATTAAGGTTTTAACATATTTCCATTTGCTTGGAAACTCTATTGCTTCGTACAATCTAACATCATTATTTTCTTTTGATTCTGGTATCATATAATACTTTCCTCCATAGTCAAATAAATGCGGGTAGGATAGATGAAAACTTTCTTTTAATGCAATTTTAGGTTTTGATACCTTGTTATTTCCGCCTAATTCAACAAATGAGATACATCCAATTCCTTCTTTCTTATTAAAATCTTCAAAAAATAAATAGATTTTATCATTATTCATTATTGGAAATGGATCAGCATACCAATGCTCTTTTTCATGTTTTATTTTAAATTTTTTATTTTTATTTTTAAATATGATTTCCCAATATTCCTCAAAAAAATGTTCTCGGAAATTCAATATCAAATTTCTTGTAAGTAATTTGAAATGAAGCTTTAAAGTTTGTTTATTATTAGGAAAAGTATATATACCCTTGTTGTAGATTAATTTTTCATTATAGGTTTCAAGATTTTCAATGAATTCCCAACCAAATTTTTGTAGGTGTTTTAATCTTCTTAATATAAATGTTGATGTTTTCCAATAATTTTGATTTCTATTTTTATGAAAAGATAATTTTTTAGTATTTGATATTGATCGATAAATTACTTTTCCATCATCTAATTTTTCATTTAAAATTTGAAGAATAGTCCCAGATCTAGGGTTGTTTTCATATATCTCCCAAAATAATCCTGGTCCTCCTCTATAATCTATATTGTCGTCATGATGATACGACCAAATACCATACTTAGCAGATTTAAAAATATCACCTTTCAAAATTCTAAAACCAAATCGAATAATAACATCTAGTTTTTTTTCTTGAATTTTTTTTAAATCTTCACCTTCAATAAAATCAGAAAATTTAGTTCTTCTTGGATTTACTAAAAGGATTTCAATATTTTCAAGAATTTTTGCAGAGTCTTTTTTTTCAAATGCATCAATATCCTCTTTATAATAATTTTTATCCCATTTTAAATAATTATAAAATAAATAATTATCATTCAGCTCGTTTTTGATCTTACCAAATCTATTGTTTTTTACTTTTTTATTTATTTTTTGTTTGGGGTTGGGTAAATCATTTAGAACAACTAAATCAACTGAAATGTTCTTTTCTTTAAGTAGGTTATTTATAATTTCATATACCCATGATTCTATTGTAAATGAATTTAAAAGTAATCCTATTTTAAGCTCGCTAATTTTTGGTTTAAATTCCAAGAGATTTATGAATTAATTTTCAAAATTTATAGTTGAATTCTCTTCAAGCCACAAAGAAAAGATGAATAGTAACCATAGTGTACCAAAATAATTGAACTTACCAGCATTTTTATTGTATCCATCCCATAACTCCTCAATACTATTTTTATTGAAGAAATCATATAGCCTTGAATTTTCATTTAATAATAAATACTTAAATAATTGACCATTATCTTTGTCTTCAAAGAACCATTGATCAAAAGGGATTGCAAAACCTTGTTTTCTTCTGTAAATAAAATTTTCATCAAAAGTATTTGATAAGATTCTTTTTAAAATAGATTTACCTTGCATCTCAAGTCCGTGTAATTGGTTTTTTTCATGAGTTGGAAGTTGCTCAACAATTTTAGCCAACTCAATGTCAATCAGTGGTGGACGTGTCTCTAGACTGTTAGCCATACTTGATATGTCTACTTTGGTTAATATGTCAAATGGTAAGTATGTATTAATATCAATGTATTGAGCGTATGATAGTCTATCATTTTTTTTTGCTTTAGAGTGTGCTTCGTTAAAACATATGAAAGAATTTGAAAAATTGTTGTAAACATCATTTTTCCACAATAAATTTCTTTCTTCAATCGTTGTAAATGACATTAAATTAACCCATTCATTTATTTTGTTTAAGGAATTGCCATTTTTTAAAAAATCTTTATATGTTCCCAAAATATATCTTGGCAATCCAAGATATTGTTTAAGTTTAAGCTTTCTTTTTATTATTTCTAATGGTTTATTTTTAGTCCATGATTGATAAGAATGGTATCCTCCAAACATTTCATCACCACCATCACCTGTTAAAGCCATTGTAACCTCTGTCTTTGCTAATCTTGATACAAACCATGTCGGTATTGCAGATGGATCACCAAATGGTTCTCCATAATGACCATTTATTAGTTTTGGAAGAATATCTGTTCCATTTTCAGTTACTATTTCTGAGATTAGTTCTACTCCTATTTTTTTTGCGGCATGCTCGGCATATTTTAATTCACTATATTTTTCCTCATTAAAACCGATCGTAAAAGCTTTTAATGGGCGATCTAAAATTTTTGACATTTTTAAAGCTACAAGTGTAGAATCTATTCCACCAGAAAGAAAGACACCAAATGGGACATCACTAATTAGTTGAGAATTAACAGAATCAGTTATGGCACTTTCTGTTTTTTCTATCCAATTAAAAGACCTGTCTCTATTATTGGGACTAAATGAAATATCATAATATCTTTCCTTTTCAAGAATTTCCCCTTTATCATCAACTATTAAATAATGCGCAGGAGGAAGTTTATATATATCTTTATAAATAGTATGTGGTGCAGGAATATATTGTAGGGTTAAATAAATATCTAAAGATTGTAAAGATCCAGTAAGTGCAGGTCCAATCACTTTTGTAAGTGCTTTGATTTCAGATGAAAAAGCAAAGAAATCTTTTGAAATTCTATAAACTAAAGGCTTTATTCCAAATTGGTCTCTTGCAATAAAAACTATGTTTTTTATCTTATCGTGAATGGCAAAAGCAAACATGCCACGGAATTTATTTAGACACTCTTTACCCCATTCTTTATAAGCATAAATAACAACTTCAGTATCTGATTTTGTAGAGAAAACATGACCTTTAGTTTCAAGTTCAGATTTAAGTTTTAAATAATTATAGAGCTCACCATTATATGAAATCCAATAATTGTTATTATTAGTAGACATGGGCTGATGACCTGATTCAATGTCAATGACGGAAAGTCTTCTATGGGCAAAGCCAACATTTTTATAGGTATAATATCCTTCACCATCAGGTCCCCTATGTACCTGAGTATTGTTCATTTGAATTAGTTCTTCTTTTTCAACAGAACAGTTCTTTCTAATAATACCAGCAATACCACACATATTCTAATTTTTTATAATGGCAACCAAATGAGGAGGTTTGGTTTGAGGAGCGGTATTTTTCATTTCTTTTCTTAACAAAATGTATTTCCTAATAAATCTAGCAATTATTGATGTAAGTGTTTTTTTTTCTTCATCTATAGGATTAAAAAATGTAGTATATATTTTTTCTTTTCTAAAACCATATTTATTAACAGCTTTTTCCAAAGATGATGAATTCCAACTTTTAATATGTTGCCATCTATGAAAAACACTATTACATTTCGGACAACAAATCATATTGTCACCTAGTACTTCATCATTTGGTGTAGTAATTACAATGTATCCGTCATCTGCTAATAGGTGTTTGAAGTTTTTAAAAGTTATATCCAAATAATGATCGTTAATATGTTCTATCATTTCAATACAAAATATAATATCATATTTTTTATTGACATTTATGATGTCATCAATGTGAAAAACTCCCTTGAATTTAGAGTTGTCATTGTAGTTATTATTAACTACGTCTAATGAATCATTTGAGAAATCAGTACCAGTAACTTCGATATTGTATTTTAATAAATGTGGAATAAGTAAACCAATACCAGTGCCATAATCTAAAACTTTTTTAGCCTTTACAAGATATTCATTAACTTCATGAGTTATTAGATGACCAAAAGAATGAGTAAAATACTTTTCGGGGAATTGTGATTCATAATCCCAGAATTTTTTTATTAAATCATCAGTCCATTCAATTTGTTTTTGTTTCATAATATTATCTAATTTTCCAATCACATTTGATTGCTATGATACCCGACCTTCCACCAGATGTGTTATTAATTAATGATTGAGTTTCAATAGGTCTGAATTTTATTTCTTCATTTATATCATAATGAATGAATGATCCTGCTACTTGGTCCCATAAAATTAGTTTTAAACTGTAGTTCATTGGAATTAAAAGTTCAGTTGGAAATGTAACTTGAGCTTTGTAAGTTCCTTTTTTTAAAGATTTAGATAAACCTACATCCTCTGGAGCTGAAGAAAATATTACTTGACCGTAGTTGTCAAGTAATGCTAAATGAAGATTTAGGTTTTTAAAATCGTTTCTTAGGTGATATTCAAAAGTTACGTTTAAAGAACCAGACGTTGTGATATCAATTTGATTTTCTTGGTATGCCTTAATAGATTTGAAATAAGCATTACTATTAGATTCGGATTTTCTAGTCCATTGGTGTTGATTATTATTTCCAAAGTTCAAATATTTTGAAATAGCTTTATTCGAAGATCCTTCAAAGTCTAAATTGCCATTATTTAACAAAAAACATTTCGAGCATAATTTTTCTACTGCAGACATATTGTGGCTTACAAAAAGTACAGTTCTACCACTTTTTGATGCATCGTCCATTTTACCTAAGCATTTTTTTTGAAATTCTGCATCTCCAACTGAAAGAACTTCATCAATTATAAGTATTTCAGGTTCTAAATGTGCTGCAACAGCAAAAGCAAGTCTAACATACATTCCAGAACTATACCTTTTTACAGGGGTTTCTAAAAATTTCCCTACGCCGCTAAAATCGACAATTTCATCAAATTTAGATTTAACTTCGTTTCTCTTCATTCCTAAAATTGTACCATTAAGAAATATGTTTTCTCTTCCGGTTAGTTCGGGGTGAAATCCTGTACCCACCTCCAATAATGAAGAAACTCTTCCGTAAATTTCAATTTCACCTCTTGTGGGTTTTGTGATCCTAGATAAAACTTTTAATAGAGTAGATTTTCCTGCACCATTTTTTCCAATAATCCCAACTGATTCACCTTTTTTAATTTCAAAATTTAAATTTTGTAATGCCCAGAAATCTTCAGAAAATTTAGACTTATTAATGAAGATTGCAAGCGAGTCTCTAATACTAGAACTTTTTTTCTTTCCAATATCAAATTTTTTTGAAAGGTCACTAACTTTTATCGCTATTTCACTCATTTTTAAAATTATTAAACAATATCAGCCATTTTATTTTCTACTTTTTTAAAGTAAAAAAGTCCAAGCGTAAAAAGTATTAATACCATTAAAAAAGATATGTAACAGTATTCATTAGGCGAGCTTCCCCCCAAAATACTCCATCTAAATCCCTCAACTGCTCCTGCCATTGGATTTAAAAAATAAATTATTGATACCCACTTTGGTAAAGAACTAGTAATTAATTCAGCAGGATATCCAATTGGAGTTGCATAAAGACCAAATTGAACAAAAAATGGTACAACATGTTGAAAGTCACGAAATCTAATAGTCAATGCACTAAGCCAAATACCAACAGTAAGCGCAGAAAAAATAGTAATAAAAATAAATAAGGGAAGAAAAATTATGTTTGAGGAAGGAATAAATTGATAGTAGATACAAATTACTACGATAAAAATAAGTGCTATTCCAAAATCTACAAATCCGACAATTGCCTTGGCAAGAGGGATAATTAATTTGGGGAAATATATTTTTTGAATCATTTGCTGAGCACCTACAATTGAATTACCAGAGTTTGTAAGTACAAAAGCAAAGAATGTCCATCCGGCCATTCCACAAATTGCAAATAATGGATATGGTATATCTCCAGTATCAACATTAGCTGCTTTACTAAACACAATTGTAAATATTAGTAATGTAGCAAATGGTTGAATAAAGGCCCAAACTAGGCCTAAAAATGTTTGAGCATATCTTACTTTATAATCTCTGTATGCAAGTAAAAAAAATAAATCTCTGTATTGAAAAAGTTCTTTTAGTTCAAGATTGAAAAATTTAGAGGTTGATTTTATTACAGTTTTATTACTCATTTTAGATTTGAATATTTATCGGTTACATAAATTATTCGCTTATCTGATTTCTTCTAATGTGTGAAATTTGTTCGGCTAAGAAACCTAAAACTAACAATAACGAACCTGTCATAATACCAAGCATTGTTCCTGTACTAATTCCTTTTCCTTTAATTAGTATTGGGAATCCCCACATAATTGATAATACTATTATAAATATCGCTGGAATAGCAAATACTTTTAGTGGGTTAAAAAGAATTACCATATTAAATATTTCCTTAATTGTTTTAATTGCAGTTAATATATTAATTGTACTTGTTCCAGATATTCTTTCATTAATCGAGATAGGTCTTTCTGTAACTAAATGTCTAAAGTAAACAAAAACAAGTAAGATTGTATCGCTATATGCCATACCATTAGGACATAGTTTAATATAATTTTTAGCGAGTTTAGTATTGTATATTTTCATCCCAGAATTCACATCATAAATATTCAATGGGACCAAAAAGTTAGCAATAAAACGTATTATTCTTTTTCCAATTCTTCTAAATAAATTAGCATCCCTTAAACCCTTCCTACTTCCTACAATCATATCAGAATCAGAACTTATTATTTCAGAACATAAAAAATTAATATCTTCTAAGTTATGTTGACCATCTGCGTCAATAGTAATAACATATTTAGTTGTAGCTTCTTTAATTCCAGTTTTTATTGCACCTCCATAACCTTTATTAACTTTATGTCTTATTAATTTGTGTGCTGAATTGTTTTTATCAAGAAGATTTTTACAAATTTTAAAGGATGCATCTTTTGATCCATCATCAACAATGGTAAGATTAAAATTATTGCTATCGGCAAAAGAAATTACTTTAGGAAGGTAAGACTTAAGACTACTTTCTTCATTATATGCTGGTATTATTATAGTTAAAACTCTATTCATAAATTAAAGTGTTTTTTTTATTTTAAAAAAGCATAGCAATGAATTGTTTTTTAAGTTATATGTTTTATGCGGAATTATGTGATTATTTGCTTGTAAAATATTAAGTTCTTTTTTGCTACAATGGACAATAAAATTCAAAGTTGATGAACAATTAATCTCATTATCTAAAATATTTTGTAAATCTATAAATTTATCAACTGTTGAGTGCGTAGCTACAAAAATATTTTCAAATCCATTATTTGAAGAAAAAACTATATTATCACTACTGTAGGGATAGTTAGAATTAATGTTATTTGAAATTTCTATAAATTTAGAGTTATTGTAATAAAATGTGTAGTCATAATTTTTTTTAATGTGGATATTAAATAACTGTTTAATTCCGTAAGCGCAATTAAAAACATAACTAAAAAGCATGAAAATTCCAAATAATTTATATTTCAATAAAGTAAATTTTTGAGTTTTATAAAGAATAATAAAAAAAGTTATTTGTATTAATATTATAGCAGGTCCATAATATCTTGTTTCTTCAACATAAGTCCATGGTGGGGTCTGCCATGTTTCTCCCTTTACTCTTAAAGAAAGATAAGAAAGTGAAGCTAACAACAAAAAATTTATTATAACAACAGAATATATTAAGATGGATTTTTGAGAATACTTTCTCAATTTTAATAAACTAAATGACTTTTTAGTGCACAAAAATAACACGAAGAATGAAAATAAAACAGTAATAAATTTTGAAATTCCTAAATAGAATTTATTTTTTATTAAATGCTTTACATAGAATTCTATGTAAAAAAAGGATTTAAATAAATAATCGTCAATCTGTAATAATTGAAAAATATAAAAACCATTTTCAAAAACCTTTGATTTGGGATAAGCGGGAAAAAAATTATTGTAAATCAGAAATAAGGAAATTGTTAAAAATAAATTAAAAATTCCTTTTTTTAAAAAATTGTTTTCTTTATTGATAAAACTTAGGATTATAAAAAGAGAAGGAAATAAAACAATTAGTGGTAAAGCTGAATACTTAAATATAGGTGGTAAGAAAGTAAAAAAACTAAAAAAGATTATCCATCTTATATTTTTATTGTAAAAAAACAGAAACAATGCAAAATTTAAAATAGTCAAACTAGTAACTAATAAGTCAGTTGAGTTTAAGTAGCCAAAAGGAGATGGAGTAAGTCCGAAAAAAAGTAATAATAAGACTTGATAAGTGTTATTTATCTTAAAAAGCTTTAAAATTATTAATAATGCTAAAAGCAATAGAATTATTGCAAACGAATCAATAATTAATGTTGTGTTTATAGTTGTTAAAATCGGAGAAAAAAAACTTATTAAATAACTGTAAGCAGGAGGATATCCCTCTAGTTTACCTAAAGTAGTTTTACTAAGATCAGATAATTCAGGCATAATTATGCTCAATCCTAACCCATTGTTATAGTTTTCTGCTGCAAAAACTTGATATGCCTTATCTGCATAAAAGTCTTGGAAATAAATTTCATAATCTATTCTAAGAATTATTGAAATTATAAAGACAATCACTACAAATAAGTAGTTGATATTAAATTTAGAGTATAGTTTTTTTATATTCAATTATTTATAATGTTTGGCTTAATCTGATAAGTTTACTTTCTAGATTAATAACTTTAGGTGCTAATTTTAGTATTTATAAAATATTTATTCAATTACATTGTTTTATAATTCATATCGATAATACTATTTCATAATAACTCTTTTATTATCTAAAATTCACATTCAATTATTTGTCTTAACATTTCTTTTACACTCGTGCCATTTATGACTAGCATTTGAGGAATAATACTCTCCTTACTCATCCCAGGAACAGAATTAATTTCAATTACATATGGATTTTTATCCTCATCAATAATGTAATCTATCCTTGCAATTCCCTTCATACCAAGAACATCATAGATATGATAAGTCAACTTTTTTATTTGGTCAGTTATCTCATCATCTAAATTAGCTGGTGTTACCTCATTGGATTTACCATTGTATTTAGCGTCGTAATCAAAAAATTCATTTTCAGAAATAATTTCTGTTACAGGAAGTACCTTTATTCCTTTATTATCCCTATAAACACCATTAGTAATTTCTCGACCTTCAATATTAGCTTCTACAACCACTTTACTGCCATGCTCAAAAGCTAATATTATTGCATTATTTAATTCTTTCTTTGCTTTTACTTTAGTTATGCCAAAACTACTTCCTCCATCCGTTGGTTTTACAAAACAGGGGAGAACAACTTTTTTTAATATTTCATCCTCATCGATTTTATCTCCTGATTTTATTAAAACAGCTTCAGCAACATTAACTCCAAAATTCTTTAAGAATTGATTACAATGAAATTTTTGAAAAGTTAGTGATGTTATTGCAGCACTTGAGGTGTTGTAAGGGATGCCTATCATATCAAAATAACCCTGTAATTTTCCATCTTCACCAGGTGTGCCATGAATTACAATAAAAGCATATTCAAAATTATGTTTGGTGCCATTTTTAATAAAACTAAAATCATTTTTATCAATGGAATATCTTCCATTGTCATCATAAGCTGTCCATTCATTTTCATCAATTAGCACTCTTGTTGGAAGAAATTTTGTTCTATCCAAATTATCAAACACAGTTTTAGCACTTTTTATTGAAACAGACTTTTCACTGCTGTATCCTCCTTCTATGACGGCAACTTTTTTCATTTTAATCAAAGTTATGATTGGATTTTAAATTCAGGAAGTTAAGTCATTAGATTTATTAACTCATTAATGTTACTCTAATTTAATTGCTGTAAAATTCTAAGACTTTTTGAATTACATATTGTACTTCTTTATTTTTCATATCTACCCATAGTGGCAACCTTACTAAACAGTTTTCAAATTTTTTAGCATTAGGCATTTTCCTATCATCGTGTTGTTCGAAAAAGTAGGGGCTGTCGTGTAAACATATATAGTGAAATACTGCATTTATATTTTTATTTTTTAAATAATAAATTAAATTGTTTCTTTCACTATTTGATCTACAAACCAAATAAAACATATGAGCATTATTGGTTGCATATTTAGGAATATATGGCAAATTGATTCCTAGATTAGATAATTTCACTAAATCTTTATAATATTGATTCCAAATGGTAATTCTTTTACATTGAATATCTTCTAATTCTTCTAATTGTGCAAACAAAAAAGCAGCATTAATTTCTGATGTTAAGAAAGAAGATCCAATATCTACCCAATTGTATTTATCTACCTCACCCCTCCAAAAAGCAGATCTATTAGTGCCTTTTTCCCAAATGATTTCTGATCTTTCTTTAAATTTAGAATTATTAATTGACAATAACCCCCCTTCGCCACAATGGATATTTTTAGTTTCATGAAAACTAAAACAACCTAAATCTCCAATTGAACCTAATGGCTTTTCATTGTAATAGCTATCTATTGCTTGTGCGGCATCTTCAATAATTAATAAACCGTATTTTTTTGCAATAGATTTGATTTTGTCCATATCGCAAGCTACACCTGCATAATGAACAGGAACAATTGCTTTTGTTTTGTTAGTGATTACTTCTTCAATTTTATCTTCGTCCATTCCTGGATGATCTGTTCTAGAATCAATAAATTTGATTTTTGCTCCTCTTAAAATAAATGCATTAGCAGTTGAAACAAATGTATAGGTTGGCATAATTACTTCGTCTCCTGTTTTGATTTCAGATAAAATAGCACTCATTTCTAAAGCATCAGTACAAGATGTAGTAAGTAAATTGTGTCGGTTGTTAAGAATAGATTTGAATTTATTATGGCACTTTTTAGTGTAAACACCGTTTCCTGACAATTTTTTATTTTTGACAGCTTCAGAAATGTAACTATTTTCATTTCCTGTAATATGAGCAATATTAAATGCTATGTGGGTTTCTTTATTCAATTTTTAGTTTTTTTTCAAAACGAATAAACAACTAGCTCCAAATTTGACTCTTGATGTTTCTATTTTCTTTAATTCAATTCGCTCAAAAAAGTCAAATATTTTTTTTGTTATACCTTTTGGACTATGTTGTTTTTTCTCTTGATTGATTAAATCTTCTTTAGATATTCTTCTCCCAAGTTTATATGGTAAAGCACGTAGTATAAAGGAGATGGGTAATAAATAGCTGAAAAAATAGCTGAAATACTCAAGATTTGCATCAAGTTTATTTGTAAGATTTTTAACCATTTTTTTATTATATCTTCTAAAATGACCACCATAAGGATCAACATCTGACCATAGAAACTCGTGAGCAGGGACAGTTACATATATTCTACTACCTTTTTTTAGTTTATTTAATAATTTAGATAGGAATTCAACATCATTTTCAATATGTTCAAGCACATCAAAAAGTCCAATACCATTTAAGTTATATTCAATAAAGTTAAAATTTTCAAATGTTAGATTGTGAACTTCTTTTATTTTTCTTTTTTTAGCATTAATACATCCTTGCTTACTAGGTTCAATCAGTATATTTTTATTTAGTTTATTTAATTCAGCTATTTTCATAAGTTGAAATCCATTTCCACCGCCTATATCTGCGAAATCTCCATCAAAAGGATAATTTTTAATAACCGACTCTAATATTTTATTTCTGTGTTTAAACCAAAAACTACTATTTTCAATTTTTATTAAGTCAACGTGTGCATCTTTTGGAAATGAAATGTCTGAGCTAATATTTATTTCTTCTTTTTTCATTTTTCAACAAATTTAGCTAAACCAAATCCATATTTTCCATAGCTATTTCCATTATATAACATATATCTAATACCGTTGTGGTCAAAGACAAATGGATAACAGATCATTTCAGAATCCCAACTAGTATTAGAAACATTTATTCCAACTTCGTCTAATTTATTAGTCCAATTAATTCCGTCCATACTGTGAGAATAGCCGATTCTATATTTCTTTCCTAATCCGCCTCTATATGAAAACCACATATGATATCCATTTTTATCTATAATTACTGAAGGTCTGGAGAAAGCTTGTGCTATTCCTAATTCGTACGGAATTGCAATACCACGCTTTTCCCAATTAATGGCATCTTTTGAAGTAGCATATTTTATAACATGAATCATTTCTCCATTTTCAGAATTCCAATTGATTGTTGATCCGTACCACATTTTATAGATATTCTCATGAAAAACAACAAATGGATAGGATAAACTTATTGGATCCTCTTTATCTAACGTCATAAAAGGTTTATTTGGTTCTATAATTAAATTATCATTTTCAATTAATTCTAACCTTCCAATATCACCTCTCCAGTGGTTTTCGTCTCTGATTTGCCAAGCCATGAATAAAATAAATTTATTTTTTAATGGACCTTTATATATGTTTCCAATGCTAATTCCATGTGAGTAAAAACTTTTAGAGTTCCCATATTTAATTAACGGCTTAGACGGATAATTAATTATTTTTTTATCTAAAATGTCTATATCAACAAAACCAACTGAAGATTTGTTGTCTATATTTCTGCCACTATAAAAAATTCTAAAAATATTACCTTTTAAAGGTATTGGCAATGGATTTGATGCGTGAGAAACTAAGTATTTATTATTGTTATTAACATTAAAGATTTGGCCTAATTTTTCCCACATGAATGCTAGATTACATTTTTATTTTATCACTTGTTTTATTAATTTTTATAGACTTTGGAGGTATATAAACACTTTTAGGTTCAGTATCCTTTGATATGACTGAGCCAGCACCAATTAATGTTTCTTTTCCGATATTTATTTTATGTGAGATTGTAGAATTTACACCAATAAAGCAATTTGAGTTGATTGTGCAATGTCCTGAGATTACAACATGTGAACTAATAAAATTATGACTTTTTATCACAGAATGGTGACCAATATGATTTCCACTCCATAAAATTGTATTATCTTCAATTTTAACATACGGCTGAATTGTATTATCTTCAAAAATGAAACAATTTTCACCAACTGGTATTTTAGATTTATAATTACAATTTGGGCTTACAAAGCTAACAAGACTATACCCTTTATTTTTTGCTTCTTTAAATTTACTTTCTCTTAGTTTATTCATGTCTGTATAAACCAGTGCTATATGCATAGCAAATTTTTCAGGCGAGTAAATTTCTTGAACTTTACTAAATGGAACTAATGGTAGGTTTTCATATTCTTCACTTTCAATATATTCATCATCAATTGTAAATGCTACAATTTCATAAATAGAATCATCATTAAAATAGTCTTTTGCAATCTGAGCAAATGATCCCTTTCCAAATAATATTATAGGTTTTTTCATAATTATTTTTTAACCAGTATTGTAAATTCGTACAAGCCATAATCATGGATTAAAGAAACATGTCTTGAGTAGTTTTTTTTACAAAAGTCAAAAATTTCTAGTGGATTTGCATAAAATAATTTTTCACTCCTCATATGTTCATCTGAGTAAGAAGATAAAATATTAAAACTAAAGCCTTGATTAGCATACTTATTTATATTATCAATAGTCTTGAAAACATATTTCTTCCAAGTTTCAGCTTTTGTTTTAAGTTTGACATTGAAAATTCCATTGGCTATAACGAAATCAAATTTTCTTTTTTCAATAATTGTATCAAACATTTGTTTTGGAAAATTATTTCTAGCTTGTTTGACCATTTCATCAGAAATATCATACCCAAAGTAATCAAAATCATATTTTTTGTCATTTAGATATTCGATTAGAGACCCAAAACCACAGCCATAATCTAATATACTAAACCTTTTATTTATATTTGAATATATATCAAGTTGTTCAAATCTGAGAAAATGAGTCATTTTATCATTCCAGTCTACACCTTTACTAGTAGCCCCATATTTTAATAACTTCTCAGAATAGTATGAGCTTACTGTTTTAAAAATTGATTTTTTCATTAAAAACTTTCTAATGTAATTTTCTTTAATTGTATTTAAATAAAATAATTACTCTGTTATTTTCCATCCTAAAATTTTTACTTTATCTATTTTTTCAAGACCTAATACCTTAAACCTCAAAAATAAATCATTTATGTTGTAAGATTGATTGACAAAAAATATTGGTCTTTGAAATTTACTATGTGATGCTTTTTCCCTAAACCAAATAATATTTGGTTTGGGTTTTGATGCAATTATTTCATTTTTAGAATTTACTATATCAATAACTTCAGAAGATATAAAATTTCTGTTTATTATTGAAATCTCTATTTTATCTTCATTAGCAAAAATTAAATTTGCATAAATTCTATTACTTGTATTAATATTTGAAGAAATCACATTACAATTATTGTAAATTTGATCGATTGAAAAGTTAAGTTCTTTCATTACATTGTCGTAAAAGCCATTATCTAAATTAGTTTGTTTTAAAATAGAATCACAATAATCTAAAGAACTAAATTTGTTCAACTGTTTGTGATACTCAGATAAAAAATCTTCATCTAAGAGTAGAAAGTTTAATCTATGTTCAAATCTTTTACCGCCATAATTTTCACTTCCATATTTTGATAATTCTTGTCCAAACAAAAGATCTATTTTTGATAAACCATTAGCATCATATCCTATCGGAACTAATTTTTCTAAATTATAATCAAAATAATATCTAAGATTAGGAAATTGAGTAGCGTGATATGATCCAAAAAGATCGCAAATGGCGTAAAATGTAGCAAGCTTTTTAATATCAAAAACTTCACTACATTTAATTTCACCTTGTCTTAATAGTTCCAGATTTTTTGTCTGTTCTTCTAATACTTTTTTTAGTGAAGCATCTTTTATAATTTTATCTAATTTATAGCAGTCTATTTGAGAGCTGAAATAGGACCAATCTGACCATATAACACCATTTTTAGCTTTTCCTGATATTCTTCTTTTGTGATTAAAAAACTCTTGATCATTGTATTTTATAATTGGAGAAACTTTTATCTTATTTGATTCGAAAAAACCAAAATTAAATCTACCCTCAATTGCATATAATCCGAAATGGATATCGTTTTCATAGACGTTAATAAAGTCATATTTAATTGTTGGAAATTCAAATTTTTTTAGAATTTCATGAAATAATAATTCTCCAAACCCATTTCTAACTTCAGGCCTTTGAATAGAAAATTCTTTCATGCCCATTATTTTAGTACTTCCTTTTAATTTAATCTTGTAAGACCATTTTATTTTATCAGAAATATGATCTAGGAAGTCACCTTTAAATCTAATTTTAGCCTCATAAGTAGAATCTTTTATTTTTATTTTTATGGGATGATAAGGGTTGGGTAAATCATTTCCTATATAACCGTACTTTAAAAATAAATTTCTTGTTTTAGTTAAGTTTTTTTTTACATCTTCAGAAATTATTAAGTTTAGTGAGATTAAATTTTTAAATGGTTCATTGTCAATAGAAAAGAGTTTATTCAAAATTTTTTTATTGCTGTAATTTTTTAGCGGAACTTCATAATCTGTTGTGTAAAATAAATAGGCTAAACATGAAGCAAATATTAATAGAGAACTCAATAAAAATATAACGATGTTTTTTCTCATCAATAGACAATTAGTTTTTTCTAGAATTAGATATTATTATTAATTAAAATTAATTTTTTCATCAACTATATATTGAGGTCTGTTTTTCACTTGCTCAAACATTTTACCTAAATACAATCCTAAAATCCCTATTCCCATAAGGATTAATCCAGTAGAGAATAAAATCAAAACAAATAAACTAGCCCATCCCGATTGATAACCATTAAAAAAATAGCTGATTGTTATGAAAATTATTGAAATTAGTGCTAACAAACTGAAAATAAAACCAACGTAAATTCCAAAGCGGAGTAATTTGTCAGATTGATAGATAATTCCCACCATAGCATGCTTTACTAATCGCTTAAAATCGTAAGAACTTTTTCCTTCGAATCTTGTATAATGATTAACTTTTACAAAAGATTTTTTAAATCCAAGCCATCTTAAAACCATTAAATAATGAAATTGGTAATCATTAAATTGTTTAAATGCTTCAATCACTTTTCTTGAAATTAAGCTAAAAGAGCCAACTTGATTGCTAGATTTTGATAAATTATTTTCAATTAGAATGTTTAAAATAAAATTAAATAAACTAGCACTTAAATTTTTAAATTTAGAATGAGCTCTTTTATTTTTTATTGTTAATACTATTTCATTTCCTTTTAGCCATTCTTCTACTAAATTATTAATGTATTTAGGGTCTTCTTGAAGATCACAATCCATAACAATACAGCAGTCTCCTTTAGCCAATTCAATACCCGCCTTTATTGCAACATGTTGCCCAAAATTTCTGCTAAATTTCACTGCTTTAATCTTATCATTGGTTTCAGCAGTTTTAATAATTTCTTTCCATGAATTATCTTTACTGCAGTCTTCAATTAAAATTATTTCGTAATTAAGGGTTATTTTTGATAATTCTTTATTTAGCCTTAAAATAAGTTCTGGGATTATTTTCTCGGCTTGATAAACGGGAGATACTACACTTAAAAAAAATTCTTTTTTCAATTTACAGTTTTACCTTGGTTAAAAATTTAAAAGAGCCAATGCCTTCATTTAATAATAAATCTAATATAGTAACACCATGTTCAAAACCATCATATAATTGCGAATATTGTGGGTAATTTGAATAATTAAGATAATGAATATTTATGTTATTGTCACTAAATAATTTTTCATTAATATAAGATTTTGCAGATGGGCCTGAGTAATAATCAGTTCCATTTAGCCTTTTACAAATATTTATTAGTCTTAAATTTCTTTCTTCATGTAAATCAAATTCGCTTGAAAATTTAATCTCACTTTTGATATCTAACAACTTATTGATTTCATTTATAAAATGTAAATTGATTTCTGTTAAATATTTATAGTCAGATGAATAATAGGTTGATTCAACCCAAGGCCACATTTCTTTAAAGTATCTAGCGCCTTGATAATTTTGTTTTAAAATACTTAGGTGGCTTCTAATCCAGCTATTATCAAGGGTTTTGGTGTCTTTAATTTTTTGAAAATATTTCCCCTTTACGATTACTGGAATGCTTAGCCATTTAAGTCCTCTCGGGGTTTTAATTAAGTTTCTATTTCGCCAGTCTCTTTTAGTGTATTGCATGTCGTCATATACTACAAAAAAATCCGTTTTAGAGATGCTATCAAAATATCCTTTCCATGGGATATAATTTGATTGAGTAATTAATATTTTTTTACACTTTTGCTTAATAATTACAAATTAATACAATTTGATTTAATTAACTTATTGAATATATTTTTTTATGAATAAACTAATTTTTGCAACCAATAACCTTAATAAGCTAAAAGAGTTAAGATTTGCAGTTAAGCACTTTAATATTATTGGTCTAAAAGACATAAATATCTTAGAAGAAATTCCTGAAACAGGAAATACATTAAAAGCTAATGCATTACAAAAAGCTAAATATATTTATGAAAAAACAGGTTTAGATTGTTTTGCAGATGATACTGGATTGGAAGTAGAAGCTTTAGATGGTAGACCAGGGTTATATTCCGCTAGATATGCTGGCCCAAATTGTGATTCTAAAGAAAATATTAGCAAAGTATTAAAAGAATTAGGTAGTTTAGAAAATAGACGTGCAGCTTTTAAAACAGTTATTGCACTTATAATTGACGGAAAAGAATACTTTTTTGAAGGAGAAGTTGAAGGAAAAATATTGAAGGTAAAAAGAGGAACTGGAGGATTTGGGTATGATCCAATATTCCAACCTAATGGATACACTAATTCTTTTGCAGAAATGTCTTTGGAACTAAAAAATAAAATAGGCCACAGGGGAAATGCTGTTAAAAAATTGGTTATGTTTTTAAATAAAGTTTAGTCATATTTAAATATTTTTCCTGAGTTAAAGAATTTTTGATAGTTTTCATTTTTCCAATCTTTTGGGTTGTCAACTATTGGATACAGAAATAATGTGAAAGGACGATTTTTTATCGATGGCAAGTAACAATCGTTTAATCCACATTTTTTAATTAAACTATATCTTTGTTTCATTTCTTTGTCAAAGGCGAAAATTTCTCCATTAATTATTTCTTTTTGAAGTATTAAATGATTTTTCCAAAAAAAAATAAATATAATCAAAAAAACAAATTTGTATTTAAACTTTAATATTCTAGAAATTTTATTCATCAAATAATATTTATTTGATGTAATAATCACCGTAAAAGAAATTACAAATAAAAAACTAGCTAAATTTGCAGTTCTATATTGACCTAACATTCCAGTGCTCCAAATGGGTACAAAACAGCTTATAAAGGTAGGCCCTACAAGAACTAAAATTATTACCAATGGTTTTCTGAATAGGTTTGATTTTTTAACTATACTATCATTAATTTTTAGATTGGCAATGGTAAGTCCCCAAAATATAAATGCAGGATTGAGAAGCCATTCTCCAATAAATCTGATTGTATAAGCTAAGCTCAAGTAAAAGGATTTATAAAATTGATGTTTTTGGCTAAAATAACTCTCTCTTATTGTATTTCCTGGTGCAGAATATATGTAGTAAAATAACAGCACAAATAATAAGACAATAAGCAAATGTTTTATGTTTCTTTTTTCTAAGAAATAAATCATAAAAGTTGCTATTCCTAATAATGAAATTAATTCGTTAAACCCAGAAGAAATCACAAAAAGAATAATTAAAGTTAAATAATGAATGAATTTTAGATTTCCTCTTATGTAAATTCCTAAACCAATTAAAAAAATAACAATTCCAGGAAGATAGGTAATTGCTCCTGTGTACCAATATAAACCCTCAGTTATATCAGGCATAATACTAAATGAAATTAATAATGTTACCGTAGAAAATAAAAATGAATAGTTTAAAGATATTAATTTATAAAAAAAATAGGTTCCAGTAAAAATGAATATTAAAAGAGCAAATGGGAACATTTTATATGTTAACAATCCTCCAAAGTTCAAAGGGTTTAAAAAAACTAAAAAATTACTGAAATATCTTCCATTCCAAATTAATCTTTCTTTCATGACATCTTGAAAAAAAAATTCAGACTGTCCCTTAATCGCATATGTAAAATCATCTGCAGATGGGTGACAGTATAGCCCTGCAAAACCATATAACAAGAGTATCAAAATACCAAAAATTAAAATTATTTGTTTTTCAATTTTTCTCATTTTTTTAAATTAAAATAATTACGATTAATGATCTCATAATATAATCAATAATAATATTTCAGTTTTATGTTATTCCTATATTTGTAAAAAATATTTATTTATGATAAAGCTTTTAAAGTTTTTTTTCTCAAAACTTTTTTTAGTAAACCTAGCTTTGGCAATAACTGTACTTTATCTATTGTTTTATTTTACAATGAATAACTTAGATAGTTTTACAAATCATGGTGAAAAAATTGAAGTTCCTAGCCTCATTGGTAATCACATTGAAGATATTGAAGATACTTTACAAAGCTTATCCCTAAGATATGAAATAAGAGACTCAGTTTATTCTGATAATTATCCATTAGGATTTATTATTCAACAAGATCCCAAGCCTAATATTGCTGGTTTTTCAAGTTATGTGAAGCCCAATCGTAGAATTTATTTGACTATTGTTAAAAAACAAGAATCTTTCAAGATCATTCCTGATTTAATAAGTAAAGTCACTTCAAAAACTATAGGAAAATCTAGATTAGAAGCTTTAGGTTTTAAAGTAGAGCTTAAAATGAAGGATCATAAAGATAGGGACAAAGTTTTAGAAATAATTCATAATGAATATCCAGTCTCTGCAGGAACAAAAATTCCAAAAGGTGCAGAACTAGTGTTAGTATTTGGAAGCGGAAAAAAAGGTATTCCAATCGAATTGCCAAATTTTAAAGGAATGAACATTGAATTAGCTAAAAAAACCGCAAGTATAATTGGGTTAGAGCTTGATATTCATTATTATGATAGTTTAAAAATGAATCATAAAGATTCATTGAATGCAATTGTTTTTAATCAATATCCTGATCCAGAAATTAATAATAAGTCAGTTGTCTCTGTAGGAAGTGTTGTTATTTTGGATGCTAGTCACAAAAATAGCTCTGATAGTTTAATTATTTTGGACGCCAACCAAGTAATTCAAAAAGGTGAATAAAATTATAGTTCTTATTTTTCTATGTCTACACTTTTTTGGTTTTTCTCAAGAATCATTAGAACCATTGAAAACTAATTTTCAAATTATTAACAATCATTCAATGAAAATGAATGGTTTAAATAATAATGACAATTATATTTTTTTAATTGATACTATAGATTTACCGGTTATTGATGATTTTTCAACAGATAAGTTTCTAGATTATGTTGTTGATAGTACTAATAATGTAACTGACAGTACATGGTATACCTTATTTGATTTAAACGGAAACCTTATTTTGGATAATTCAACTTACATGACCTCACCATCATTTAAATATATTTATGATAGTGTTGAGGTTAATGGAATAGATACAATGGTGATCATAGTTGTTGAAAATATATCTGATACTTTAATCACTTATGATATAAGTTCATATCCAATTCAAATTGATACCATAGAGGTATGGCCAAACATCACTTTTATAGATTCAACTTGGACTGATATAGATCCTGATCTAAGTTTTGAGGATAATAACCCTGATTTATTTCAAGACTCTTTAGTATTATTTTTTATTGAGTCCAATGAACAAGATTTAAACAAGATATGGATTGATCAAGATGTTTATCTAAATGATAATTTTGCAATTAATCCTTGGACTATTGGAGTGGTTACTTTTGATGGTATTAATAATAGAGGTTACCCTTATGATTGGTCATCTCCAACAGCTGTTGGGTGGGCAGATGATCTTACTTCAAAGCCTATTTTTTTAGGTGATAAAAACATTAGTGATTCTTTGTATTTTTCTTTTTACTATCAATCAGGGGGAAGAGGTGAATTTCCAGACAGTGATGACTCTTTGGTATTAGAATTTTATATTCCTTCTATTGAGAGTTGGAGTCACATATGGTCTACTAATGGCTTTGAAAGTAATGATTGGTTTTATCAACATATTAAATTAAATCAGAATCTTTATTTTGAAGATGGATTTAAATTTCGATTTAGATCTTACGGTAGTCTCACAGGTAGCTTAGACCATTGGAATGTAGATTACATTTATTTTGATGAAAACAGATCTTTTAGTGATACTTTAATGAATGATTGGGCATTTACAGTTCCTCCCAATACTGTTTTGGAAAAATATACTTCCATGCCATGGAATCATTACAAGAAAACATCTTCAAATTTTAATTTAAATCAAATAACAATTCCAACCTTTAATTCATCTAACAGTCCAAAGCTTTTGCAACCTTGTTCAATGGATATTATTTTTAAAAATAATACCATCGAAAGTTTTCCATACGCAGCAACTGTTCTTAATGTGCCAGCCCTAAGTTATTTTGATATGGTGTTTAGTACATCCGAAAATTATCGTTTTGATACTTCTATTGCTGATACATTTGCTACTTTTGGTGTAAAATTTAATATATCTACTAATACAACACCTGAAAAACTAAATGAAAATGATACTGTTTATCATCTGCAGCAATTTTCAAACTTTTATTCATATGATGACGGTTCTGCAGAATCTGCTTATGGGTTAGTGGGTAATGGTGTTGAGGTTGCTTACCGTTTTGATTTACCCGAAGAAATAATTATGGATACTTTAAGAGCTATTAGTATTCATTTTTCACCCTCTGTAAATGATGTTAGTGCTGAAGCTTTTTTTATTCAAGTTTGGGACGATGACCAAGGTAGTCCAGGCTCATTAATTTATTCCTCAGATGACATAGATTTGCCAGAATTTTATTATCCTCAGTATAATATTGGTGTTAATGGATTTTATGAATATGCACTACCATTATTAGTTCCAGTGACTGGCACTTATTATATTGGTTGGAAGCAATCTTCGAGTGAAAGATTAAATATTGGTTTTGATGAAAATACCAATAGACAATCTGATATTTTTTACAATATGGGTTCAGGATTTCAAAATACAATTTTTGAAGGAGCACTTATGATGCGACCAATTTTTGTTTCTGATATGGACGAGTTTCTAGATATTCCATTAATAGAAAACCACAAGAATGATTTAAAAATATATCCAAATCCATCATCATCAATTATTTATGTTAAAAGTAGAGATCTTAAATCTTTAAAGGTGTTTGACTTTAGCGGAGCAATTACTTTACAAAAAAGTTTATCGGTTGAAAACTTTGTAAATGTTAGTAATTGGTCAAATGGAATTTATTTATTTGAAATCAAATTAAATGATGGAAAATTGATTAGAAAAAAAGTAATTGTTCAGCACTAGGGAATGGACGAAAATAAAAATATAGATAATCAAGGTGACGAGTTCTATGAGCACTATCATTACTTAGCTGATAAGGGGCAAGAAAAATTACGTATTGATAAATTTTTGATGGATCGAATTCCAAATACATCTAGGAATAAAATTCAGTTAGCTGCTCACAACGGCAATATTCTTGTTAATAAACTTCAAGTTAAGCCCAACTACAAAGTTAAACCTAATGATAGTATTGCTATTGTGTTACCTTATCCCGTAAGACAAATTGAATTAATCCCTCAAAATATTTCAGTGGATATTATCTACGAAGATGATGAATTGTGTTTAGTCAATAAATCGGCAAATATGGTTGTTCACCCTGGATATGGGAACTATGAGGGAACTTTGGTTAATGCGTTACTTTACCATTTTGAACAATTACCAGAGCTGCCATCTGATTATTTTGGCAGACCGGGGCTTGTACATAGATTAGATAAACATACAACTGGGATTATGGTGGTAGCCAAAACTGAAAATACACTGACTAACTTAGCCAAACAATTTTTTGAAAGAACTACTAAGAGAAGATATCATGCTTTAGTGTGGGGAGATGTTGAAAAAGAAGAAGCAACAATTGATTTATATTTAGGAAGATCATTAAAAAATAGAAAATTAATGACATGTTTTCCAGACAAAGAACATGGAAAACGTGCTGTTACACACTACAGAGTTATCGAAAGATTTGGTTACGTAACATTGATTGAATGTAGGTTAGAAACCGGAAGAACACATCAAATAAGAGCGCATATGAATTATATTGGGCATCCACTATTTAATGATTTAGAATATGGTGGAAATAAGATCGTTAAAGGGACAAGTTTTACTAAATACAGACAATTTGTAGAAAATTGTTTTAAGTTACTTCCAGGACAAGCTCTTCATGCTAAATCACTAGGATTTTATCACCCAACACTTAAAAAGCAAATGGATTTCGATAGTGAGTTACCAACTTATTTTAGTGAAGTTTTAGAAAAGTGGAGGAGGTATACTAATTCAAGTTCAAAATTATAACGTATAAGTATATAATTTTTTAACTAAAATGGTCTTTTAAAAGAATCTGCATCAAATTTTTTACTCACTTTTATAAAAGTAGAATCATAGTTTTGATTAAGTTTTAATAAATCTTCTTTTTTAAAAAATTTAGCAATAAAAGATATAGGAAATAATAGGAAATAAAATATAATACTTAACACTACATTGGGTAATATATAACCAAGTAACTGACCAAATTTAAACCATACAATTTCAATTTTTCTACTTAAAAAATTGGAAGTAATTCCTATTATTCCTAAAATTAATGATATATGTAAAAATACTATAGAATCTAGGATTAAAAATAAAATAAGAAATCCTACACAAATAGTGAGTATTGTTTTTAAAGGATTTGATTTGTAATTAACCATATTAAAATAGTGTATAAATAAAAGGTGCAACTGCACTACCGCTACTAATCACTAATAGAAATCCAATAATAAGTAAAATTAAAATAATTGGTGCCAACCAAAATTTTTTCCTTTCAATAATAAATTTCCACAAATCTTTAATAAAGTCCATATTAGTCCATTTGAAATTTTACTCTCCATTTTTCTTTGTTTTCAAAATCTAGTTGTTGGGATTTTTCATAAACAAAATCATTGATAACTAAATAATCAATTTCAGTACTCATAAAACAACTAAATGCGTCTAAAGGCGTGCATACTATTGGTTCTCCTCTTACGTTGAAACTTGTATTTATAACTAAACCATAATTGGTTAATTTATTAAATTCATTAATCAAGCTCCAATATTTAAGATTTGTTTCTTTGTGGACTGTTTGTACTCTTGCAGAGCAATCTACATGGGTAACAGATGGTATATCACTTTTTTTTGTATGTAATTTATCCCACAAGTTTTTAATTTGGAAATCATTTGATAATTCTTCTTTTCTTTTTTCTAAAACATCTGAAACAAAAAGCATATATGGGGATTCAACTTCTAAGTCAAAAAAGTTTTTCGATAGTTCTGCAAGTACAGAAGGTGCTAATGGTCTAAATCCCTCACGGTTTTTAATTTTTAGATTCAATTTCTTATGCATTTCTGGATTTCTAGCGTCTGCTAAAATACTTCTACATCCAAGAGCTCTAGGGCCAAACTCCATTCTTCCTTGAAACCATCCCACAACATTTCCTTTGGAAATTTTGTAAGCAACGTCTTTTATAAGCTGATTGAAATTTTCATACTTTAAAAAAACAGCTTTTGTTCTTTTATTCATTGACTGAACTTCTTTTTCGGAAAAACTAGGTCCCAGGAAAGTACCTTTCATACTGTCTATGGCTTTTACAGATCTATTTTGATTATAAAAGATAAAATTTGTTGCTAGTGCTGCCCCCAATGAACCTCCTGCATCTCCTGCTGCTGGCTGAATATAGATTTGTTCAAAAATATTTTCTTTTAATAACTTTCCGTTGGCTACACTATTTAATGCTGCTCCTCCAGCTAAACAAAGGTTTTTTGAACCAGTTAATCTTTTGGCTTCCCTAGCCATTTTAATTACAATTTCTTCAGTGATTTTTTGAATTGCTAGGGCCAAATTGCAGTGTTTTTGTGTGATTTGGTCTTCGGGTTTTCTCAAATCAAGACCAAATAGTTTTTCCCATTTTCTGTTCTTAATCATTTTTAATCCAGTTGAGTAATTATAATATTTTTGGTCTAGCCAAATTGAGCCATCTTGGTTTATTTTAACAAGGTTATCTTTAATTAATTTAATAAAGTTTATTGTCTCTTGGTCGTTTTGATTTCCATAAGGAGCAAGCCCCATTAATTTATATTCACCAGAATTCACTTTAAAACCTAGGAAATAAGTAAAACAGGAATACAATAGACCAACAGAGTGAGGAAAGTGTAATTCTCTCAATACTTTAATTTTATTTTTTTGTCCATAACAAATTGAAGCAGTACACCATTCACCAACACCATCAATTGTTAAAATTGCAGACTCGTTAAAACTTGAAGGGTAATAGGTGCTGGCAGAATGTGATAAGTGGTGCTCAGAAAATAATAAGTTTAGTTTCTTTTTATTAAAATTTTCAACTTCTCTTAAACCGTTGTAAATTAATTTTTTTAAGAAAATTTTTTCACTAACCCATATTGGTATGGCTTTCAAAAAAGAGGTTATTCCTTTTGGAGCAAAGGCATAATAAGTTTCTAATAATCTTTCAAACTTTAAAATTGGTTTTTCATAAAATACAATAGCATCAAGTTCATTAATACTGAAACCTGATTCTTCTAAACAATATTTAATAGCATTTGTTGGGAAATTTGAATCATGTTTAATGCGTGTAAACCTTTCTTCTTGTGCAGCTGCAATTATTTCATCCCCATAAATAACACTAGCTGAAGAATCATGATAAAAAGCAGAGATTCCTAGTATTTTTTTCATTAAGTTTTAGCCTAAGAGATTTTAATTCAATAAAATATTGATTTAATATTAAAACTTGTTATAAATCTAATATTTTTCTAGATTAAACTTGTTATTTTGTGATAATAGATGCCATTTTAAAAACAATAATAATTAATTCAAGTTTTCAACAATATCATTCCATTTCCTTTGGTCTTTATATATTAGATAATTAGACTTCACTTATGTACTTAATTTTTGATACTGAAACCACTGGCCTACCAAAAAATTTTAGAGCTCCCATTTCCGATACTGACAATTGGCCAAGATGTGTTCAAATTGCTTGGCAATTACATGATGCAGATAGTTCTATTATTGAGCATAAAGACTTTTTAATTCAACCAAATGGTTTCGAAATTCCTTTCCAATCAGAACAAATCCATGGTATCTCTAATGAATTAGCTTTTGAAAATGGAAAGCCATTGAAAAATGTATTAGATGAATTTCAACAAGTGCTTTCAAAAACAAGATTTTTAGTTGGACAAAATCTAAGGTTCGACTTAAACGTGATGGGTTGTGAGTTTCATAGGCTTCAATTAGATAATAGTTGGCTTGAAATTCCCGTCCTAGATACGTGTACAGAAAAAACAGCACAATTATGTGAACTACCTGGAGGAAGAGGTGGTAAATTTAAATTACCTACTTTATCTGAGCTTCATGAACATCTTTTTGGTGAAAGATTTCAAGAGGCTCATAATGCCACAGCTGATGTCGAAGCAACAGCCCGGTGTTTTTTTGAATTAATAAGAGTTCGTTCTTATTCAAAATCTGAATTGTTACTTGATGATGGGCAATATGCTGATTTTTTTAAAAAAAATAATAATCGCATTCAACCAGTTGGGATAAAACACGTTAATCTTTTTAAAGCAAGTAAAGAATTAGTTAAAAAAGTTTCTAAAAGTTCTGATAGAAGTGAAAAAGAGGTTAAAAAAGACCTAGAAAAATTAGCGAATGTTCCTTTTTCTCATTTACATAATCGTACTCAGTTTTCGGTATTACAATCGACAATACAGGTGAAAAACTTAATCAATAAAGCTATTGAATACCAAATGCCTGCTGTTGCTTTTTCTGATAATGGGAATATGATGGCTGCTTTTCAGTTTGTAGAAACTGCAGCAAATCACAACAATCAAATTGATCAAAAAATCCAAACACTTAAAAAAGAAGGAGAAGACAATAAAGAAGAGATCAACTTATTAAATAATAAGAAAATTCTTCCTATTGTAGGTTGTGAGTTTCATATTTGTCATGATAGGAACGACAAGTCTTATAAAGACAATGGTTATCAAGTTCCATTTTTAGCTAAAAATAAAAATGGATATCAAAATTTGATAAAACTTTCCTCAATAGGATTTATAGAGGGGTTTTATTATGTGCCAAGGATTGATAAAGATATTCTTCTTGATTATTCGGAAGATATTATTGTTTCTACAGGTGGTTTTTATGGTGAAATTCCTCAAATGATTTTAAATGAGGGCGAGTCAAGGGCAGAAGAATCTTTGCTTTGGTGGAAAGAAAAATTTAAAGATGATTTTTATATTGAGTTAGTTAGACATGGAATAGAGGAGGAAGATAAAGTAAATGAGATATTACTAAAGTTTGCTGAAAAGCACAACATTAAATATTTTGCTTCCAATGAAACCTACTACTTAAATAAGGAGGATGCTGATGCACATGATGTTTTATTGTGTATTAAAGATGGAGAAAGGAAATCAACTCCCAAAGGAAGGGGACGAGGTTTTCGGTTTGGCTTTGCTAACAATGAGTATTATTTCAAGTCTCAAGATGAAATGAAGGCTCTTTTTTATGATCTGCCAGAAGCTATTATAACTACAAATGAAATTATTGAGAAATGTACTCCTTATCGATTAGCTGCAGATGTATTACTACCTGAGTTTGAAATACCTGATGAGTTCAAAGATGACATGGATATTTCCAATAAATCCCTAAAAATTGGAGAGAATAATTTTTTAAGACATCTTACCTATGAAGGTGCTAAAAAAAGATACGATGAAATTACAGCTGAAATCGAAGAGAGAATTGATTTTGAACTAGAGACTATTAAGAATACAGGTTACCCAGGTTATTTTCTAATCGTTCAAGATTTTTGTAATGCAGCAAGAGAAATGGGTGTTTCTGTTGGTCCTGGTAGAGGATCTGCGGCAGGTTCAGCTGTAGCTTATTGTACTGGAATTACTAATGTTGATCCAATTGAATATAACCTTCTTTTTGAGCGTTTTTTGAACCCCGACAGGGTTTCTTTACCAGATATTGATATTGATTTTGATGATGAAGGAAGAGGTAAAGTTATTCAATATGTAATTGATAAATATGGTTCTAGTCAAGTAGCACAAATTATTACTTACGGTACAATGGCTGCAAAGTCCTCGATTAGAGATACTGGAAGGGTTTTAGATTTACCATTACCAGAAACAGATCGTTTAGCCAAATTGGTGCCAGATGTGAAGTTAAATAAGTTGTTTAATTGGACTAAACAGGAAATAAAAGAAAATTTAAGTGCTGATCAATTAAAAAATGCTGATCAACTGATTAATAAGTTAGAAGAAGATGGTTTAGAAGGAGAAGTTGTTAGACAAGCTAGATTAGTGGAAGGATCACTTAGGAATACTGGAATTCATGCATGTGGAGTTATTATTACTCCATCAGATATTAGAGATTTTGTGCCTGTTTCTTTAGCTAAAGATTCTGAAATGTGGTGTACTCAGTTTGATAATGCTGTTGCAGAGTCTGCTGGATTATTAAAAATGGATTTTCTAGGCTTAAAGACCTTAACTTTAATAAAAGATACAGTTAAAATTATTGAAGCAATGACTGGCAATAAGTTAGATATTGATTCCATTTCATTAGAAGACGAAAAAACCTATGAATTATTTCAAAGAGGAGAAACGGTAGGAATATTTCAGTACGAATCACCAGGAATGCAAAAACATTTAAAGTCACTAAGACCTACAGCTTTTTCAGATTTGATTGCAATGAATGCCTTGTATCGACCTGGACCAATCGAGTATATTCCAAGTTTTATTAAAAGAAAACATGGTAATGAAGAAATTGAGTATGATTTACCAGCGATGGAAGAATATCTTGAGGAAACTTACGGTATTACTGTATATCAAGAACAGGTAATGTTACTTTCTCAAAAATTAGCTGGATTTACTAAAGGTGAAGCGGACACCTTAAGGAAGGCCATGGGGAAAAAGAAAGCAGATTTGCTCAATAAAATGAAACCTCAATTTTTGTCTCAGGGAAATGAAAGAGGACATAATCCAGAAATCCTAGAAAAGATTTGGAAAGACTGGGAAAAGTTTGCTTCATACGCTTTCAACAAATCTCATAGTACTTGTTACGCCTTAATTGCTTACCAGACAGCCTACTTAAAAGCCCATTACCCTGCAGAATATATGGCAGCAGTACTAAGTAATAATATGAACGACATCAAAACGGTCACATTTTTCATGGAAGAATGTAATCGTATGGGATTAAAGGTTTTAGGTCCAGACGTTAATGAGAGTTGGTATAAATTTGCAGTAAATGAAAAAGGGGAGATAAGATTTGGATTGGGTGCGATAAAGGGTGTAGGTCAAGGTCCAGTAAAAAACATTGTTAATACTAGAAAAGATAAAGGTGATTTTTCATCAATATTTGATTTTGTTAAAAAAGTAAGTTTAAAAGATTGCAATAAACGTGTATTGGAAAGCTTAGCTATGGGTGGAGGATTTGATTCTTTTGATGGTTATCACAGAGCTCAATATTTTCACGTTGATGAAAAACAAACTTCGATCATCGAAAAAGTACTAAAGTTTGGTCAAGCATTTCAGTCAAAATCAAATTCTAATCAAGTAAATTTATTTGATTCTTTAGGTGAAACAGTAGAATTAGCTGAACCTTTAATACCTGAGGTTGAAAGATGGGGAAATTTTGAATTATTAAGTAAAGAAAAAGAAGTTGTTGGTATTTACATTTCTGGTCATCCGCTTGAAGACTATAAGTTAGAGCTTCAATATTTTTGTGATATTAATTTAAAAGTTTTACAAGAAAATATACAAGAACTTCCTGAACGTGAATTTTCATTTATTGGCCTAGTAAACTCCGCCGCCAATTTAGAAAGTAGAAGGGGTACAAAATATGGGGTTTTAGAACTGCAAGATATGGAAGGTCAAATGGAATTTAGACTATTTGGTGAACAATACTTAAAATTCATGCATTTTTTAGTGCCTAGAAATTTCTTATATGTTAAAGGAAAAGTTCAACAACGCCCCAAATATTATAAATCAGATGAATTTCAAAAGGAGTTTAGAATTACTCAGATTGAGTTACTTTCTGACGTTAGAGAAAAACTATCAAAATCCATTTATTTGAGATGGGATTACGAGGTTTTAAAGGACTCACAGATTAAGGAACTTTCAAAGTTATTTAAGTCTTTTAAAGGTAAAAAGAATATTATTTTTGAGTTGTTGGATCGCAAAACAAGGTCTTTTATCACTTTAAACTCTAGAACACATCAAGCTGGAATTTCAAATGAATTTTTGGAAAAACTCAAAGAATTTGATGGGTATTTAGGTTATTCAATAAATAAGTCATCTATGGAAAGATATATTTATGAAAATATACCTGAAGAAATTGTTTCAGAGCTCAAGTAACTTCTCTTGTTTAATTACGTTTCTTTTTAAAGTATTTATATATATTTGACAGATTTTAATAAAACAATAGAAATGGCTCTTGAATTTACTGAAGAAAATTTTGAATCTCTAGCTCTAAAATCTGATAAAGTTGTTATGGTTGACTTTTGGGCAGAGTGGTGTGGACCTTGTAGAATGGTAGGACCTCATGTTGATGCATTAGCAACAGAATATGATGGTAAGGCAGTAATTGGTAAAGTTAACGTTGATCTTCAAGGAGGAATTGCTGCTCAATATGGTGTTAGAAATATTCCAACAATTGTTTTTCTCAAAAATGGAGAATTGGTTGACAAAGTAGTTGGGGCAGTTCCAAAAGAACAATTAGCTGAAAAGTTAGACGCTAATATTTAGTTTTAAGCTGAAATCGATTTTCTTATTAATTGATTTGATTGCAATTTTTGATTGAATCATTTGTCATTTGTTAATGTTGTAAACTTGACCTATTTATGAATATTGCAATTATTGGTCACGGAAAAATGGGTCAGTTAATTGAGAAACTTTCTCTTGAAAGAGCACACAAGATTTCGGTTATTTTTAACGACTCCAATTGGTCTACTGAAGATTTGAAAGGAGTTGATGTTGCCATTGAGTTTTCTAATCCTCAAAGTGCTTTAGATAATATTTACAAATGTTTAAAAGCTGGAGTTAATGTCGTTGTTGGCACTACTGGTTGGTATGAAGAATTCAAAAAAGTAGAGACTTGGGTTAAAGAATTTAATTGTGGTTTTATTGCAGCAACAAATTTTTCAATTGGCGTTAACATTTTTTATGAAATAAATAAAAAGTTAGCTACGTTAATGAATAAAAATTCTGACTATCGACCAAGTATAATGGAAACTCATCATTTGCAAAAACTAGATTCGCCTAGTGGTACTGCCATAACTTTAGCAGACCAAATAATTAATGAAATTTCCATTTTAGAAAAATGGGAAGAATCTAAAAATATGGGTGAAAAAACATTAAATATAATTACTAAAAGAGAAAAAAGAGTTCCTGGTATTCACGATGTGTTTTATGAAAGTGAAGTGGATAAAATTACAATTTCTCATAGTGCTAAAAATAGAAAAGGTTTTGCATTAGGCGCTGTTATAGCAGCTGAGCAAATAGCTGGAAAAAAAGGAATTTTCTCAATGTCTGATATTATTAAATTTTAAAAATGGTCCCTTATATACTGCTATACTTAATGATCGTTATTTATTTTCTATCTTTTTGGAAAATATTTGAGAAAAACGGTAGAAAAAAATGGGAGGGATTAGTTCCTGGATATAATATTTATGTTTGGTTAAAAATTATTCAGAAACCATGGTGGTGGATTTTCTTTTTTATTATTCCATTTGTTAATTTAATTGTTGCAATCGGTTGTAATGTAGAGACTGCTAGGTTGTTTGGTAAGTATTCAGTTAAGGATACTATTCTAATGGTTTTACTTCCATGGTACTACATTCCGTATTTAGCTTTTGATAAAAATGTTTTAGTTGTTGAACCTACTGATTGGACAAAAAAGGAGGATAGAGATAGACGTTTTTTACATGATCATTTGACCTTATTTTTTATAGCTCCATTTATTGGACATGCATTATATATTGTGATAAGATTATTTGGTTCCAAAGATAAGGTCGATAAAAAAACAATGACGTGTGAATGGACCAATGCTTTGGGTTTTGCTATTGTTGCAGCATCAATTATTAGATCTTTCTTTTTTGAAGCATTTACGATTCCTACAGGCTCAATGGAAAAAACAATGAGAATTGGTGATTATCTTTTTGTTAATAAAATGAAATATGGAGCTAAACTTCCTCAAACTCCAATTTCAATTCCATTTGTTCACAATAGAATCCCTGGAACTTTTATTCCTTCTTTTGTTGATTGGTTCTCCTCCGATTATCAAAGATTAATCGGCTACAGTGAAATAAAAAGAGGAGATATTATGGTATTTAACTGGCCAGTTGGTGATTCAGTTATCGTACATGAAGGAGTTATCGCACATGATTACTATGCGATTTTGAGAAATCAAGCATTTTTAAATTATTTTGATTTTGTAAAAACAAAAAAAGAATTTATAGGTAAACCATTAGAATTTTATAAAAATAATTTTCATAGTGTTGAAAATAAATATTTAAATTCTGCTCGAAATAGTTTGATTAATAAAGGTGGTTTAAGTCAATCTCCAGTTGGACCTATTTCTAAAACTGGAGGTATTGCAACTTTACCAATTGATAAAAAAGAAAATTATATTAAAAGATGTGTTGCTGTTGGTGGTGATACAATTGAAATCATTGATAATCTTTTACATATAAATGGTGTTACTGAAGAAATAAGGGATGAAGTGATTTTCACCTATAACTTTTACTTTAAGCCAGGTTCTTATATCCCGCATGAAAAAATCTCAGATGAATATGAAATTTATGTTGATCAGCATTCAAGAACTGGAATAGAAAATAAGGTGATTAAAGTTAGAGATACATCTTTTAAAGACAGTTTAGTTGAGATAGAAAAAGTTGTTGCATATAGTAGAGAGCAAATTACTTGTTCTCCACAAACTGCACTTTCTTTATCAAGATATGCAGGGTTAGATAGTGTTAGTCAAGAGATACATCAAAAGGGATTTGACTACACCATGTACGGTCAATATTATCCTTACTTTCCAAATCACAAAGACTTTAATTGGACAAGAGACAACTATGGACCTTTATTAATTCCTGCCAAAGGAACAACAATAGAGTTAAACCCAAGTAATTGGATTATATATAAAAGAGCGATTGAGGTATATGAAAACAATAAAGTAAATAAATCTGTTGAAGGAGATTATATTATTAACGGAGAAAAAGTGGATACCTACACTTTTAAGCAAAATTACTATTGGTTAATGGGAGATAATAGACACGGTTCAGCAGACTCAAGATGTTGGGGGTTTGTTCCAGAAGATCATGTAGTTGGAACAGCTTCTTTTGTTTGGTTTTCCAAACATCCTGAGGGTGGAGTTAGATGGAGTAGGATATTTTCAACAGTTAAATAATGAGCATTGTATTAGGCTCAGTCTATGCAGGTAATATTGATTATTACTGTGCTTTATCTAGTGAGCAAAATATAATTATAGATATTTATCAGCACTTCCAAAAACAGTCTTACAGAAACCGTTGTGTAATTGCTGGTGCCAATGGAA
>MDTC01091297.1_pt1 | contig 49480 bp, 43 predicted proteins | sample 811181 | NCBI WGS metagenome assembly MDTC01 (sample SAMN05326644, study PRJNA326480) | marine metagenome | isolation source: seawater | place: Pacific Ocean: North | collected 2011 | reverse complement strand
TCTTTCTTATTTTTCATTCCCTCTACTTCGTATCCACCAGTAAATTTTTCCTTAACGACTTTGCATATCATAAAGGTGTTAGTTAACGCGATACTTCCACCCAAAACAAGAATCATGTTTTTGGTAAATAAGGAAGTAACGAAAGCAGTAAGAATGAAAAAGGCAACCGTATAGTTACACTTGTTCATCATGTATCCTAAAACGTTCAACAAGGTGAATATGACGGTGGCATATAACACAAGTTTACTACGTAGAAGGTTTTTCACCATCTTTGGGGTCTTGAAAGATTTCATTCCGTATATATACTGCAAACATTATTTTTACCGCTACATCTTTTGGCGTATAATACAACATACAGAATACATACTATTCTTTATGTTATTGATTCAATGAGTTATCGCGATTGCTTAATGCTTAATGTTTATTATCACTATATGCAAAATTCACATACTTATTTCTTGGATTTTCTAGTTTTCTTGGAACTAGACGAACTGGACGAACTCTTGGACTTTCGGCTTGAACGGGGTTTCACTGCAATGTAACCTCCGTGTTTCTTTGTGCGTCTCTTCTTACCTCCACGAGACATACAGTGTCCACGTCCGCGTTTCTTACGGGTTCTTCTTCCTCCCTTGCGCTGTTTACTTACCAATTCCGCAAGACCCTTAGCCATCAATGTGTTTTTCTCTTCTTCGTCAGTGCTTTTATTGTATGCATCTTGTTCCTCTGCAGTTAGTCCATTCATAAACTCATTCTTGCTTCCGGGAAGGAAGATTGATTTCTTACGAGTAGGAAAAGAAGAAATAGAAGATTCAGCGGTAGGGGGTGGTGGAGGCGGTACGCGACGTGACACAACAGGAGGACTGTCTGCCACAACATCAGCGTTACCAGCTATCTCACGCATTCTCCTATTAGCGATTTCATAAAGCTCTTGTTTTCTATCTTGAGGAGTATCTGGGTCGTCATACTCTTTTATCTCACTGGGAAACATCATAGATTTAAAGTTTCCGCGAACGCTAGATTCAGGTTGTTGTTCTACCAAAGTCTCCTCTGCGGGAATAGCGGTAGTATCCGTATCTACAGCATTCTCAGAAACAGTAGTAGGTCCACCCAAATCAACCGATTCGGGCTGCATTTCTAGTTGTTGAGGCTCTTGAGGTTTCTGTTCAGGCTGATCAAAAAGGTTGGTCTCGGACAAATCAATGTCTTCACTGGCTGCACGGCGTCTCTCTTCACGTTCCGCATGAAGAGCCTCTTCGCCAAGAGTGTTTTCGTGTTTCTCGGCAAACATATCACCTAGACCATCACCAAGTCCATCATCAGGGGCCGCGGCGGCTTTGGTCATACGTTCCTGGTGAATCTTGCTCATTTCGGAAGCGGATGGGGGAGGCATATTGAGAATATCTTGTAAATCAACATTGACTTTCTTAAGGAGTGTATTTATATTGGTAATGATCGTATTATTATACTCATTCAACTGGTCTACTTCTCCATTGGCACTTGCTAAGTCGGCATTGAGTTGCGTGGCTTCCGCAAGAATTTCCTGTAAATCTCCATTGACCTGTTCAAGAGTAGCGCGCTGTGCCATTATCTCACCTTGAAGTTTCTCAATGTTTGCGTCTTTTGCGCGACTTTCTTCAAGATTAGCAGCCATCAAAGCATTGATGCGGGCAATTTCGTCTTCTTTCTCTTTAATACTATTTTCAAGAGCCTCTTTTTCTCCACGAGTAGTAGTGAACTCAGCCTTAGTTTCTTCAAGTTCTTTCTGAAGATTCTTAACTTCGTCTTCCTTAAACTTTAATGCAGAATCAATCTCGTTACTTCGTGCAACAAGGGCTTTCACTTGCGAGATCTTTTCGTTAATCAAGTTTATTTCGTTTCGGATAGCCTGGTCGCCACTTTCCATGGCTTGACGCGCACCGGTATTTTTCTCCTTGAGAGTGCGTAGTCCGTCTCTGGTAATCTGAAACTGTTGTTTGACTTCTGCTGTACTCATTCGTATATACTATGTACACACGAAAATTTAAGCATTGATAATTTCATCAAGTTCGCTTTTGATTTTTCGTAACTCGCTTAATATCCACTCCTGTTGAATCTTGGTTTCATTTATTTTTTCATCGCTCAATGTTCCTTCATTGGATATTTCTGTAATATAATTGTTTATATATTCCATGGCATTGATTTGTTCTTGGCGCTGTTCCACGATATGTTTATGATACGCGTCATAATCTTTCTTTACCTCTTCCAAAAAATTATTTTGTTTGACTGCATTAGCTAGAGCACGGCGTTTTTGGATAAGTAGAAATCGTTTGGCATACATTTGTGCTTCTAGATTAGCCAGTTTTTTGTCACGTTTGGCTAGATCTATCTCCATGTTCTTGACGTTTTCTAGATTCATATTGTATGTTTGTATATATTGAGACAAGAGTATTCCATAAACAAAAATACGAAGTTACGTTATGCTGTAAAATGTGTATAAACATTTTACATCATTAAACGATATATGGTAACAAGTATACAAAATCGTATATTAAATGTAAATAAAATGGATATAAAATTATATAATTAAGTAGTATATGTCTGTTTCATCAAACTCGACGCCTACGCCTACCTCCTCGCTGCTTACTGAGAGCACAGATAGATATGTTATGTTCCCCATAAAAGACAATGACATCTGGAAAATGTATAAAAAACAGGTCGATTGTTTTTGGCGCGCCGAGGAGATCGATCTTTCCCGCGATATGGAAGATTGGGCAAAGCTAAACAGTGATGAGAAACACTTCATAAAAATGATACTTGCGTTTTTCGCTGCGAGTGACGGAATCGTTCTAGAGAATTTGGCGGGTAGATTCATGGAAGAAGTGCAATTAGCGGAAGCTCGTGCCTTCTACGGATTTCAAATAGCTATGGAAAATATCCATTCAGAGACTTACAGTCTACTTATAGACAGCTATGTAAAAGACGACACCGAGAAAACTCGTCTGTTTAAAGCTCTTGATAATTTTCGTTGTATTCAGAGAAAAGCCGAATGGGCTATCAGATGGATTCATGACAAGAAAAGTGATTTCGCTACTCGTCTCATTGCTTTTGCTTGTGTAGAAGGCATCTTTTTTTCCGGAGCATTTTGCAGTATTTATTGGCTCAAAAAGCGCGGTTTGATGCCAGGTCTCACTTTTTCTAATGAGTTTATTTCTCGCGACGAGGCATTGCATACTGAGTTTGCAGTTCTTTTGTATAGTAAACTAGGCACTCCGTTAGACACAAAGCGTATTCATCAGATTATCAAAGAAGCCGTAGATATTGAGATTGAGTTTATTTGTTCTGCGTTGCCGTGTAGACTTATTGGAATGAATGCCGAATCTATGACTACTTACATTAGATTTGTGGCGGACAGATTGTCTGTGCAGATGGGATGTGATAAAATCTACAACGCGCGCAACCCGTTTGAATTTATGGAAATGATATCGCTAGAAAGTAAAACAAACTTTTTTGAAAGCAGAGTTTCTGACTATGCATTAGCTGAAAAAACCCGTGACGCTACAGTGTTTGATTTAGATGACGCTTTTTAATTTTGATTTTGATGAATATTTATTAGGTTTTATTATATCATCATAATACATCATAGATCCTCGTTGTTATATTTGCATATCCCTGTATGAACACAGAAATAACGTCTAAACCCCGTTCTAACACCATCTCTGTTCCGGTGTATCGCGGATTTAATCCTCCATACGAACTAAACTCCAGATTACGTTCTACGCCTTGTTTTACAACAACACATGCTTCTACTTTCTCAATAAAGAACGCTCATAAGTATGCGGATATTCAATCCAGGTATATGGAAGTGTTTAGTAATCCTAACTCACCCACACAACCCAAACAAAGAAAAAACAAGTCCAGGGCGTTTTCAGAGTAAGAACTTGTCGTTTATCAACCTTATTTATTTATTGAAACGGTATAAATAAATAATTGAAATACTACTAAACTTAATTTATAATATGAACACGACAGTTGCAGAGAATACGGTAATACATCTTCCTCCGGGAGACATAGATGAAGAAACGTATGGACTGGCGACGGAAATGTCTAAGAGTCCAGTGTTCAACAATATACGCATAATGCCAGACTGTCATTCTAGCTCCTACTGCTGTGTAGGAATGACCAGTTTAATCCACGATAAAGTCATTCCGCAAATTGTAGGTGGGGATATTGGATGCGGCATTTCGTGCATTAACTTGAAAAAGGTTCTCAAGGAAAAACAATACGAGAAAATAGACGCTAGGGTCAAGGAACTGATTCCTATGGGCGAACGCAATCACCGAGTTCCGGTTGTTACTGATGATATGATGAACGCTATTTACCACCAATGTAATCGTCGTCTTGAGAAAATGAAACCGATGTTTCCGGATTATCCCTTCGGCGATTTCAAGTTCAGTGAAAATTACTATAAGGCCTTGATTCAACGTGCAAAATCCAATGTGAGCTCAAGCAATTACTTGAAATCTATGGGGACTCTCGGTGGAGGCAATCATTACATTGAGTTTAACCGGGAAGAGAACGGTAACTGTTACTTGACTGTGCATTGCGGTTCGCGCCATATGGGTCAAGCGATATGTTTTTACCATCAGGATAAAATCAAGAATAATAGGGAATACGACAAAAAGAATTTCCTGAACAATTATCTCCAAAACGAGGAACTGGTGGAGTATTTAATAGATATGGTGTTCGCCCAAGAGTTCGCTTCAATGAACCGCGCGGTCATTCTAGATATGATTTGCACTGAGTTAGGGTGCGAGTTCCATAGAAAGAACGTCATTGAGTCGGTACACAATTACATTGATTTTGACAGAATGATTTTGCGTAAGGGAGCTATCAGTGCGGAAGAGGGTGAGTTGTGTATTATCTCATTGAACATGCGCGACGGAATATTGATTTGTCGAGGTAAAGGTAATCCTGAATGGAATTATTCTAGTGCGCACGGATGTGGTAGAATCATGTCTCGTCGTGATGCTCGTGCGGCGTTTACTATGCGACAATATAAAGACCAGATGAAAGATGTGTTTTCATCGTGTATTTGTAAAGAAACATTAGATGAGTTGCCTAGTGCATATAAAGATCCTGATTTCATTTCCAGTGTTATTGGAGACAGTGTGGAAATAGTGAAACAGCTTCGCCCCATTATCAATATAAAAGGATATTGAGAACATGGTTTAAAATAAATTGAATGCCGTTTTTCCAAACAGTTCCAGGCAGTGATAATCAATTAACATAAGACATCATCTTAACAACCAACCAATCAACCAACATGTCTCAGATTAAGTATACAATGAAGAAAGTGGAGGTCGTCTCTAACGCAGAGAAGAGTGTGTGGCAAGAACGAACCGAGAAGCTCAATAAACATAAGAACTATCATGTAAAAAACACTTATTTCCCAGATCGTATGGATGAGTGGGATGCCGAGTGTAAGCGTATTGAGTATGAATACAACTATAGGTTGTATACTTTGAATGTAATAAGACACGCTGTATCCAGAGAGCTTGATCTTATGCAACAAGAGGAAGAGAAACAGAGACTTTCCGCTAGACGCGAAAAAGCAAGAAAGACGCGCGAACAAAATAAAAGTAAATCTGTTGCACCTCCTGTTCGTCGCTCTGCGAGAATATCTGCAAACAAAACAACAAGTGTTGATTCACTATAAGTTGTTACTATTTGGTATGTAATTATTCATTGTTAACTGTAAAGTAAAAAATAACTACAATAAGTTGTTATTTTTTACGTGATGAATGATATCATATTTATGATTCATGTTATGTGTAATATTCATATACAGTATTCACTGATGATGGCGCATACGACGAGTATGTTTCTTATGTTTCGTTACCCGAAACTTACGAGATCCGCCAAGTCGGCGACTTTTTCTCATCTTGTTTCTTGCGCGTATAGAGTTTTTATGAATATGATATTTCTTGCGGCGACGAGAATGACGTTCTGACCCGCCAATATTTTCATTTATACGAACACTCTCAACGTCGTCTGTATTTTCTGGAATCTCTTCAAGGTCAAATTCCATCAACTCATCTTCTTCGTCGTCTTCTGAAAAATCATCCATAGTGTGCATTCCTCCGCCAGTTATATCCATTGTCTGCTGCTGCTGCTGTGCCTGCTGCTGCAATGATAACTGTGTTTGGAAAACAATAGGATACACACTGTCCCAAAATCTAACAAGGTGTCTATAACACAATAATCCTTCATCGCTATTTGTATTCGAATTGTTATTGTAATAATCCTTCAAAAAGTAAGTTAATTCAGGACTTACAGGTTGATTAGAGACAGAAGAGGAAGAGGAGGAAGAGGAAGAAGAAGAGCCTGAACCTTGAGATACATTACCAATCGTCTCATTTATTGAGTGGAGTATATTATCTATAAGAGTTATTGTTTCTTGTGGAAATATATTCTGGTCGTCAACTAAGTTAGTAAAGCTGCCTCCATCTACGAATTTTTCTACTAGATTTGAACCTCTTATGACAATTCGTTTTATTTCGTTATAGGTAATCTGATCTACTGTACCAACAGTCTGGTTGCTTGTCTCTGAAAACTTCTGAACAAATGTACACAAAACCCTATATACAAACGGATTAAATGTGAGACCTCGGATATTAATAATCTCACTGGTTTGAGGCTCTTCTTTTCCCTCTTCAGTCTCTGAGTCTACTGTTATTATAGGTTCTTTAGTTATCTCAACCTCATCAGTAACTTCAATTTCGCGCGTGGATTCCTCAATGTATATGTTTCTATATTTTGTTGATTGTTCATTATCTATTTGAAAGATACTCGCTTGACTTTTGGTCGCAGATATGTATATTTGATTTTCGCAAATGTAGTCTAGATACATATTAGTGATTATTTCCAACATATTCTTTTCATACCCCCGACTTTTTCTAGGGATACCATCATGCTTATTTCTCAAATATTGGATTTTAGCTGTCATTTCATTGTAAAATATAGTTGTAACGTCTTCACCTTGTATCTGTTTATTTTCGTTTGAATAGTTAGTGACAATATTTCCGTTCTCGTCAGCTGTAATTTCTTGCTGTCTATACTGAATGAATCTCACACTATTTAGATTCAAATGGTTTAAACATATCTGACGGTGATACTCTTCGAACTCTATCCTATTTATTGTATCTGTATCTATACAATTATCATAAATGAGCTTTGCAAATGATTGACGAAGTCCAGCGCCATCTTTATAAGAAAATGTGGTTTCATATAAATTAGTGCGTATATTTTGCGTATTAATATTAAATAACAACGCCTTCACTGTAGAAACGATCTTCGCGCACTTACCAAAATAATGCTGGTTGTCTGTTCTAGTTTTATTTTCTTTCTGTATACTTTCACCAAATGTCATTTTACTTATGAATCTTTTATTTACTTGAATCAAAGTGTTGAAATGCTTTAAGTTAGAAATGATGGTCTTATATATGCTCGGCAACTGTTTTCGTTTATACACAATTCGGCGACTTGTTAGTTTTTTGTATCCTATATCTAATATTTGTTCATTAGCAACAGGTGCAACATACCTGTAGCTAGCTAATGAATTGAGAAAAGCAGTTACTTGTCGTTGCATTAACCTTGTAAAATAAATTACTCGGTTAGTAGAATTAGATAAAAGTGCTTGTTGGTCTATACCAGTAGCCGCATAAATGTCTTGACGTAGATTACCTCCACCTTGCCCCCGATAAACATCCTTGGCGGAACGCCCTTTGATGGTGCTTCCATTTTGTCCGAAAACAAGCGATACGCGACCTGCGTTATTATTTATTCGGTAGAGATTAGGGTTAGTTCCAGTTCCTTCAAATAAATGTTGAAAGGTGTTTATATTGGGTTGTCCATTCCAGTAAGTACTGAAACTTTCTAGAGAGGTCATATTTGCGATACTTACCGAGTTCGTTGTATTTGTTTGGTTGTCTAAGTCTAGACACTCCAACGTTGCATTCATACACTCTGCATAATTTGTTATAAGTTCATCGTTGATAGTATATGGTGCTGGATTGGTTTGAGAAATTTGAGAAGGTTGCACAGGAGTACAAAATAAAAGAGAAAACTTCATTTGGTTATAGAAACTGTGAGAATACTTGAATTCAATAAGGTAGCATTTCAATACCGGGAAGAAAGTTGGAGTTAAATAGTTTTGACCTATAAACTGCATTACTCTATTTAAAAGACCCTCACTACCTTGAATATTAGGTTTGATTTGACTATTAGTCCTGAGATAATCTTTAATACCTTGTTCTTTAAATAATTCTAATAAATTATTTAGTGTGTCATCAATACTGATAGTTACATCACGCGTATTAATATTATTATAAGCTGTTTGTAATAATGACAGATTTGTGCGTTTTTGTATGAAAGGTAACCACATATCTTTATACACGTTCAAGGTATTGGTGGTTCCATCTACATAGATTTCTTTTAACACATTATCGTTCCAAATACCGATATCCTCTATATTGGGAACAATGGTATACAAATAATTATTTGGAATCAAATGCTCCATGTCAGGACTGAATCCTCGTTTAATTCGTTGCCCGCACTGATAACATAGTTCGTTTTTTACTGAATCCGCCAAATTTTTTCCCCAAACAGCAGCAATTTGTCCTTCTGTTGTGAGATATCCGGCCATAAAGTCGCGCATATTCTTTGCCCCGATCTTGGCGATTTGTGATTGTCCCAAGATTCTAGTTAGTATATACGTAAGTGACGCCTTTGGATCGTTGGATAACATATTATTAGTGGATTTCAGAAGCTCATTTATAAATCCTTGACTATATTCACTTTCTCCTGTGGCTGCAGTAAGACCGACAGATGAGACTACTGACACCTCTTTACTCGTTGTTTTAGTTTCGTGAAGGAACGAAGCTACATGACCCGTAGAGTTGACGGTCTGTATACGTCCTTTTTGAATAGAAAGAGACATTAAAGTTGCGGTACCAGAAGAAGTAGCTGCTTGCTCTCTGCCTTTTTTTCCTGTGATTTGTCGAAGCGGAGACGTAGTCAGCGTAAGAGCGGGAACCGGTTTTTTATTAGGTTTACCAGAAGGTGAGCTGTCACCTTCGCTTGACAATTCACTTGCAGTTCCAATTCCAGTATGTTGACCTGTTGATGAATATAATCCTCTTGATCTTTTTTTTGATTTCCCAGATGTCACACTGTGACCACTACCTCCCAACGTACTACTATCTGCAGATTGGTCATCCTCGTCATTTCCATACTCTTCGTCTCCCTGTGCTCCCCTGCTGTCATAGGTCCCATAAGACTCATTACGTGGAAACGGATTATTAGCTGCAACCGCAGCAGCAGTAGTCGCAGCAACAGTAGCCTCAGCAACAGTAGCCTCAGCAGCAGGCGCAGCATCCTGAGCAATATTCATAGCTCCAGAAGGATAGTCTTCACCTTGAGACACTATAATATCATCTTCTCCAGCAAATAATCCAGTATTAAACGGTACGCGAAGCCCTGTATTTGGTGGTGGCAAAAGCAAATCGTCGTATAATACATAAGCTCTTGCGTTATTTGGATCAACATATAAGTTATCAACTAGAGTGCCAATAAATTTATTCATGTTTGTAACTAATTCATCGTCACTGCTACTAGGTATATTTCTATTTTGTTCATTAATACTCTGTAAATTAGTATCTTGTGAAGCGAATAAATCATTCACAGTTTCTAATATAATTCCGTCAATATAAGAAAGGTCAACATCTTCTTCATCGTTCATTTCATTACCTTGTTCATTGTCATTAGTAGGTTGCTGGATTGTCTCGTTGTTTATCTGTTCTATTTTTTTAATAACAGCGTCTGTCTTATTAACACGTTCTTCAATAGCCTTTCTATATGCATCTAAGCTAGTATTTAACTCGCGTGTAGCCTTATCAACAACTGATTGGGTTATACTAGACACATTACTAGTACTTGAAGTCGTTGACTCTTCTGCATGTGACTCACTCCCTGGCGATCGAACTGTAGTTAATACTGCTTGTTGTTGTGCTTTTTTTAGTTGTTTTTGTTTTTCTTCATTTTCTGCTGTTGCTTTTTGTACTTTTGCTAGTTGTTCTTGTTGTTGTCCTTTTGATAATTCATCGTCTCTCGCAGGGTCAAAGGTTCCTAATTCGGAATCAACATCTACAAACTGGCCAAAAGGATCAGAAGCGTTATTAGAACTCATAAATGATAATTAATATATATTATCTAGATATATTAATTATTGAATTATACCATACATACTAAATAAGACCGTCAATACCCTACTTTGGTAATCGTTTCGTTCGTCCAAGAATGTTACGCCAAGATTCTATCCGTATTTGCGCATCTTTCATGAGAATAGGGTGCATTTCTTGGGCATAATCGGTGGTAAACAGTTTTCTCACTTCGTGTTTAAATACCCGTTCATGAAATAAGTTTTCTGCGTCTTCAAACGCTATACTCAAATCACCCAGACCATTTTTTTGCATTTTGTATACCATACATCTATCAAAATCGTATCCTGCTAATAAATCAGCTTCGCGAACTATGTGATAGGCGCGTTGATATTCGCCGTGATACGGAAAGCCAGAAGTAATCACTTTGCTGTATGACATAGTATCTACAATATCAATAACTGCACGCCTCTCAATAGGTAACATCCCCGCAGACCCGAGAAGGTTTTCTATTTCCGATTTTCCTATTTCAGGGTCTACATATTTTTTGTCACACATATCGTGTAAAACAGCAGCACTGTATACAACTTTTTCTTGGTGTTTCAAAGGTGGAAATATATATTGTTCTTTTTCGTATATTTTGTTTGCAAAGTTCAACACGGCAAGACTGTGCGAAAGATCATGACTACTGTCTATGTTATATTTGGAAGACATAGATATCACAAATCTAAATAGTTTTGTGAAGAAAGCCGTCATTAAGTGTTGAATTAATTAACGAGCGAACAAACGATCTATTATAATTCAACATTTAATCTTTGTATTGAAACATAAATTATTGTTGTTTACTCTGACTAATAATATCCAAGTTTTCGGTGTATTTGTTTAAGTAATTTTATGATATGAGGTCTTGTAGCAGCGATAACAAGTGCCTCTACGAGTATAATAGTAACACAAAAGATAAGACCAACAGTTACTATTATTAAATATCGGATAAGACCAAAAGACTCGTCTATGTTAAAATTATTTTCCAAATATTCTTCCATACGATTTTGGAAAAGCACGATGAAATTTCCAGGTAATAAATAAGTAAGTAGTAAGAAAATAAATGCACCAGACCAACCATAATACCAACTATTCTTTTGATGTGTTGTCAGTGCTACCAATAAAGTTGCGCCCAACAGAGCCGTATAATTTATAAATGTGGTACTAAAAAATCCAAATAACGAAGCATTGTTTGGGTTGTAAAGATATCTCCATATATTAAACCCAGGTCCACCATTGTATCCGAGCACAGTCGCCAACATGTCTACATTGGCAACATATGCCAATAAATATTCGTCTCGTACCTGTTCTTTATACATTATGTAAGGTATGATACATATGAATATTAACACATAAATAACGACCCCGAGAGAATATTTGGGGATGTTTTCGGATTTTGGGAACTCAGACTGGAGATTGATGATACTTCGTTGCCGTTCAAACTTAGAAATAGCATCTTCTCTCTCTTCGTCTGTTGGCTTTTCTTGTTGCGGTTCTTTTTTTACAAGATGTTGTTCTGGCTTTCTTAAATAATTTCGTTGAATATACTGAGTGTTTACCATATAAATGAGTTTGTAGTATACATATAAATAAGATAATTATAGATCAAAACATATAGAGGTATTTGAAGTGTGTATATATTATGTCGCATCCCTCTAAACTCGCATTTATAACTGGAATTACTGGGCAAGATGGTTCTTATTTGTCAGAGCTTCTTCTAGAGAAAGGATACAAAGTATATGGGTTCGTCAGAAGGACCTCTTTACTTTACAACAATAAACGAATAGAACACATTCGCGACAAAATCCATTTGGAGTATGGCGATTTGACAGATGGAGCGTCGTTAACAAATTACATTTGTAGAATAGCTATGCAAAATGAGGGATTTTCAGTATTTGAAATATATAATTTAGCCGCACAGAGTCATGTGCAAATATCTTTTGAGATTCCAGAGTATACTTCCTTAGTGGACGGTATCGGTACTCTTAAACTTTTGGAAGCAATCAGAACGTTTCCTGAGGAAACACAAAAGAAAATAAGATTTTACCAAGCAGGAACAAGTGAGATGTTTGGAAAGGTCCTTGAGACACCTCAGTGTGAAACCACGCCTTTCAATCCACAATCTCCCTATGCGTGCGCCAAAGTGTATAGTCATTTTCTAGTGAAAAATTACAGAGATGGATATGGAATGTTTGCGTGTAACGGTATATTATTCAACCACGAATCTCCTCGTCGTGGAGCGAACTTCGTAACGATGAAAATAGTCAATGGTATAAAGAAACTACTGGAACAGGAAAAAGCAGGTAGTGGTGATTTTATTCTTACACTGGGAAATATTGATAGTCAGCGTGACTGGGGTCATGCCAAGGACTATGTGCGTGGAATGTGGTTAATGCTTCAGAAAGACAAACCAGATGACTACGTCTTGGCCACCGGATATACTTGCAGCGTTCGTCATTTTATTGAATTATGTTTTAAGAGACATAACAAGATTATTCTTTGGAAAGGAGAAGGTGTGAACGAGGTGGGAATAGACAAAGACACAGAAAAACCCGTGATTCAAATATCCAAGAAATATTTTCGTCCGTGTGAGGTAGATTTGTTATTAGGATCAGCAAACAAAGCGGAAAGTGAGCTTGGATGGAAGCGCGAGTATTCGTTAGATCAGTTGATTGACGATATGTTTGAAAGTGAGATTATCTAAGATATGGGTTCTAACTGAACAATGAAATTCCATTATACACTATATAAATACTTATGCATAGTATATTTATATAATGAAAATACGGTTCAGTGAATTAAACTACTATTTTCTCACATGCAAGAACGAAAAGCGAAAGGCTCACATAAATGAAGAGTTTCGCGACTATAAGTTGACTGAAGTAACGCCTGTATCTATTAATATTGGAATAGGAAAAGAACAGTCTGGGTCCACGGGATTTAGTCGGATGATGGATATTGCCACTGTAAATCAAGACAGAACTAAACCGTTTCAACCTTTTATGTTAATTGAAGACGATATAAAAAAATACCGCGATTTTCCTGAAGAAATAGATATACCTGACGACGCGGATTTGCTTTATACAGGTCTCAGTTGCTGGGGAATGACTGATGCAGAAGCGGGATCGCCAGGAACAGTATGTTGTTCGGAAGTTGACGGGTATCCGGATATTGTGCGTGTGAAAAACATGTTGTCTACTCACGGGTTTATGGTGTGTTCAGTAATGGGTCTTATCACACTTCAGAAATGTATGTGTGAAGACTTTTACAGAAACAGGGGATACGATATGGCCTTAGCACATGTGCAACCATACATTAATGCTTACGCTATGCGCGTTCCACTCGTTTATCAATATGAACCTATGGGTGGTCAAGAAGTTGCGACAAAGTTTGAAATCACGAAGGACACTCAATACGGACACTTTGTGCGTGAACTGCCTAAGCATTGGGTGAACACTACAAATATGGCAGCTCGCACAAAGTATATCAAAACCATGAACATCCATCGTTAACTTTCGCAAGAGAAACATAGTTTATTCATTCGTTCGTTTAATCTTTGGTAATTTAGTAACTCCACAATATAGAATATAAAGTTACCCTAGCGTATATATTATAGAAGAGAATGGCTAAGGACTTTGATTTTTCACGCGAAATGGTATACGGAAAGAAACATTTATGTAAGCTTGATTTTGATACGAAACAATACAAGTTTGTGGAAATGATTACCGAGTTGTTTGGTGTGGAACTGAATCAGTTACATACCACTCAACAAAACCAATATAATGTCTTTACAGAAGTAGGTAAAGACAGTAATACTGAGTTCCATAAACGCTTTTATAAGCGCTTGGATGAAGGATGGGATATCCAGACAGAATATGACCGTTTGATCCAGAACGAAGTCCTTCCTTTTCTGGGTTTGAGTGAAGCAATGGTGCAAAAATTTCCCACGTTTCGTGTTATGTTACCTAACAATGTGGCTATTGTGTGTCAACATCATGATTCCGATGCACTTCATAAACATCCTATCGGAGAAATCAACTTTATTATGGGTGTCACGGATATGTTTGATACAAACACTGTGAATGTAGAGACCATGCCTAGATTTGGAGAAATGAAAAAGATAGAGTTGTCTGCGGGAGAAGTTATTTGTTTCAACGGTAATATGTGCGATCACAACAACGAAATCAATAAAACTGGCAAGACACGCGTAAGTTTTGACTTCAGAGTGCTGCCTCTTAATATGTATGATAACAACTACGCTAAGGAATCGGCAAGCACCCAAACGAGATATGTAGAGGGAGGATACTATAAACGTATGTTTGCATCCTCATCTTCAACTCAAAAAGCCGAAAAAGTGTATACTGCGCGCGACATATGGGACAAGGAAAAGGAATTGTTCAATAGTGTTATGACGAAATACAACGTTTCTGATGCTTGGGGAGTAGTGCATTTATTTGAACAGCGTATGGCAGAGTATGCCGGTAGCAAGTATGCGGTTACAGTAGACAATTGCACCGATGGATTGTTTTTATGTTTGAAATACTTGAAGGCGACGGGAAAAGTAACTATTCCCTCTAAGACGTGGATTTCTGTTCCTTGCACTATTATGCACGCTGGTTGCGAGGTAGAGTTTGAAGATAGAGAATGGTCGGGAGCATACCAGTTGAAACCTTATCCAGTGTATGATGGTGCAGTAAGAATGAAGCGTGGAATGTATACTCCAGGAACATACCACTGCTTGTCTTTCCATATCCGAAAACACATTCCTATCGGAAAAGGAGGAATGATTTTGACGGATGATAAAGAGGCATACGACTGGTTTCGCACAGTGAGATACGAGGGTCGAACTATCTCTGAGGACGGTGTCAATTATATGTTATACAAGGATGACCCTATCAAGTCTATGGGATGGAATATGTATATGACTCCCGAACAAGCTGCTCGCGGTCTAGAATTGTTTGAAAAAATTTCCGACGATAATCCAGACCAAGAAAGTAGTGGAACTTGTAAAGATTTAAGCAAGTTAGATATTTACAACATGTAATATAATCTACTTAGTAATTTTATACCTTAAATAATTTATTTGCAATTATATTCATTTGCAAATAAATGATATACTATAAATTACTACATTTTATTTCCATGGATTGTCACACCAATACTTCATTTCTTTTTCATCTCTTAGTAACCACGTTGTAAACGAAAATGAACTACCAGGTGTTCCGTAAAACTCATTGCATTTAGATAACAAAAACATCTCACAAGCAGCGTTATATGTTCCAAGCGTAAAACGATTAAACTTGTCTTCATATGTGTTTCCGATAACATATCCGTTAACACAACCATGAAAAAGTATTTTGTCGCCAAACTTATCACGTATCTTTTTTTCCATCTCAAACGTGTCACAAGAAATATAAACATTATAGTTTGGATGTTCTATAAAAAGGTTATCAATAAACTGAATAATATCATTCTTGGGAACATCTGTAAATCCACCGTCAGTGCTTCGTAGGTGAATACCTACAACATATTCTTTACTTAGAATAACATCAATCGTGTTTTGAATGCCTTCATCTAGAGTCGTATGTAAACGTAAATCTTTGAAAACATCTCGTAATTCATCTATGAATGAAGATGATGAAAACTTTACTTTTGGGTAAGGAACGTACTTACCTACGATGGCATCGTCTTTATAACTTATACAATGAACAATCTTGTAAAATACAGAGTCTCCTTCTATTGTTCTAGTTGGGTCGTAAATGATTTCGTTTCTATCTCGATCAGACGCTTCTTTGTTGTATATTGAATTATTTTTGTTAAAAAATGCTTTGATAAATTGTTTTTTTGATATAAACTCTATCCTTTCAATAGGAAGAAACATTTCTTGAAAAAATGTAAGAGTAGCATGAGCATATGCATCTTCCCCCCAATAACATTTTATAATTGCGTTTTCCTTTCTTGCTATTCTTAGTAAACTCAATAATGGAATAAGTTTATTGTTTAATCCAGATCTTACATATATGTAAAATGTTTTCTGAAGCGGCAATATACAAGGAGTCTGTGGATCTCCGTTACTGCATTTTATAGGAGGAGGAATGCTACTTTTTAATATAAATCTCGTGTAATCGCATTTATTATTCTCTATATACGGAACAAGTTCTACTTCATAATCAGGTCCATATATATAATACAAAGCTGCCATCCTATGTTGTCCGTCTGCTATAAATCCATTTCTTGATACTACGACAGGACCGTTCCCACCTTTTATTTCATAATCTTTTGTGAAATCGTTATTTTTATCTGTATTATTTCCATACGTAATGTCATATCCCTTTTGTTTGATACTTTCTATTAGTTTATCAAACAATTTGAAATCATACCAATAGTCTTCTGGAAAACTTCCTGTTTTTCTACATGCATAAAAAAAGTCTTCTAATCCTGATGTATCACCTGTTTTCAGATAAGTTACCCATGGACTCTCACCTATCATCATACTATCAGGATATACACGAGTTTTTTCATTGTCTGCAAACGACCAATGAACTGTAATAAACTCTTTTAGCTTTAATTTAATCGATAGATGATTATGAATATATTCTTGAATCTTAATGTTATTTTTTATGCTGTTGTAATGACTAACCGGGCAAGTGTAACCACAAACGTGTCTATCTCCCATATCATATCGTTGACAAGCATTTTCTATTAAGCTAGGTCTATCAATTAATTTATTTGTATTTTTCATATGCACATAATAAGAATCTGTACTTTTATTACGCAATAACGACATATCTTCTAGTTCATCATATATTTCTAATTGTGAAAAATCAGCCATTATACTCTATATTATAAAACATCATTACCTTTAATTGTAAATATTGCAAGTTATATAATCACAAACATACAATTATTCAGTGAAGAAAAGTATATTAAATATATAGCCTTTACTAATAAAGATGATAAAAGTATTTTTCTGTTGTTCATGGGATCCCGATCCAGTTCATTTCTTAGACGATAAATACCGACCTCTTACGAAAAATTCTTCTGGAGAATGTGGAAATATCATTGCAGTCACGGATATTAAAAAAGCAGACTGGCTTATTATTATTGACGACATCCATCCTAAACAAATAAACGAAGTTGCCAATTTTAATCCAAACAAAGTTATCTGTATTCCTCGCGAACCTGAAAATAGGAATCCAGTATATATGCAATTTAATTTCAAGTATAATTTTACTTATGCCACATTTTTTCACTGTTGGTCATCTATTATGTGTATTGAGAAGACATATGACGATCTAATAAGCTTTCAACTTCCTTTAAAAACAAACACATGTTCTACTATTACATCTAGTTATGATAACGGTACAGGTCTCTATAAAACACGTATTGATTTCATAAAGAAGCTGTCAAGACAAGATAGGTTTCGTGGAAAAGTAGATATTTATGGATATGGTTGGAAAAAAGATGACCTTGGGGATTTATACAAGGGAGTTTTTGGCGGTTTTAACTTAGGTACATGTGATCATGTGGAAAACCTTCTTCCAAATACGACTAAATGGAATGGTCTGGATAAATACTCTTATTCCATAGCTATTGAGAATTCATGTATGCCTAACTATTTCTCTGAAAAATTCACAGATTGTATTTTAGCATGGACAATTCCTATCTACTATGGCTGTCCTAATATTCACAAATACTTTCCCAAGAATTGCTACTACTGGCTAGACATTACTTCCCCAGACTGTTTTGATCAGCTAGACAGAATTATCAACACGCCAATCACGACCAAACAAATTAAGGCTATGGAGCTTGCTCGCGAAATGATTTTAAACAGATATAATGTTTGGAATGTGGTAGACAATACCATTAAAAAGGATAAATAACTATTTAAACGGATTGGTATATATTAGATAACGGTATGAGTTCCGAACCCGCTATGACTCAAGAAACAACAAACGTACCTAGCGAAAGCGAACATTATTCTTATGACTACTGGTTCAATAACCCAGAACATGACAGTTGGTTTCAGGGAGGTGACGATTATTACGTAAATAAGTTCTACGATAAAATTGTTACGAAACTAGATGATCTACCCAAGGAAGGAAAAATCCTAGTTATGGGGACTCACAACTGTGTGGCGTTCGATAAACTATGTAAGTTTTTCGGTTACGACCGTGTTATTGGTTATGACTTACATAACCCAAAGAACCACCCTAATGTAAAATGTGTAGACTGCACAAAACTCGGAGACGACGACAAGTTGGATATTGCTTTTTGTCACAATGATCTTGGAAACTATGCAACTACGCCCAAACTTAAGGAGCACGGACAAAGATGGGCAGCAAAGAACATTATCAAAGGAGGATACATGTTATCCAATAACAACTTTAATCGTGCAAAAGTAGACAATATAGGTATTATGCAGTCTAATGGTTTTGAAGTGTTTCCTCTGCTAGAGTTGGAAGGAAAATATGACTTAGCCGATTTGGAGTTTGAAAGAAAAGAAGGATATATGTTGTCAAAGAAGACTGTATAAGTTTTTCTATAAAGTAAATATACTAATTATCATATAAGTAGTATATTTGTCAAATACACATTATTGCTTTTTTGCGACAATTACAGGCTGAAGAAAACTTTCTTTACTAACAGGCATATCTTTGAGTAATGTCTTTAGAGTATATGGACCAAAATAATCCACTATATTAAACTTTTCAAACATAACGGAAAGTCGGTTTTCTCCGTATATTCTATGTGAATTCCATACTAGCATATCTTGTCCAACAGGGGCACCCCATACCAATACTCCACCTGGTTTCATATTATTGTATATAACCTCCATTGTTTTTATGTCGCCATTAGGATCAAGAGGATCGCCATATCTTCCCAAACCACTGTGTTCAACACTAGAATAAGTAACTATAGCATCAAACGGTTGGTCCTGAAAGTTCTCAAAATATTCAAAGTAGTCTTTGCAAGATAGTGTATCACCATAATGTGTTTCGTGCACATTGTATTCAATAGTGGTGACTTTATTACCCATGTTAATTAACATAGCTTCAATCCAAGGATGTAATGAACCAACGACAGCTACGCGCTTATCGCGTATATCATATTTTTCAAATGAATCTAGTAACCAAACACAACATGGGTTACCATATGTGGTTTTCCCCTGTAAATCTTTTCTCACGTTATCAGACGTAAAGCGTTGAATATACTCGTCAACATATTCCTTTGTCCATTCTACGACAGGCTTATTGCTTTCGTCAAACCACATATCACATAATTTCATTTTACCGTTCATAGTGTAGTCAAGTAATAGTTCTTTTGGTATTCTTCTATATGGAGAATCTGCGTATTTTGTAACGGTTGTTTCTGATGGTGACTCCTCCATTCTATAATATATGTATCACAGACAATATGTTTATACTTTATACGTGAACAATCAATAGTGATTCACTAAAATTATACAATATTTTTAATAGATTCGTAATCATTAATATCTTTCTTTCGTATTTGTTTATGACCTGTGCCTATGGTATGTGTGCGATTTTGTTTGAATTCTTTTAGTATCCGAAGAGCCATAAACTTTTCGCCAAAATGATAAAAGTAATTATTTCCATCGTTCACAACATCCTCAATATCGTATCCTAAACGCTTATACTCTAGACGATGATTTATGTTTTCGCAACCTACGTCATCATTATTGAAACACATTACGTCATTGTATGTATTTAAAAAATCTAGATCATGTGTATCGCGTATTCCGTATGCTGCTAAAACGCCTCCATTATCAATACATAAACAGTTGCGATTTACAAGACTCTGTGAATCAAGCGTGGATTTATAGATTTTGAAAAACTTATAGAAATCATAATGTGGACAATACTTGGCATTATTTAAAAAATGCACTGTGTTGGGATGTGTAAGCAAATCTATATGTTTCAATGTTTCGCGCGTAAATGTTTCCTCGTCGCATTTACAGTCACAGTTCATTCCTAAATGCTTATAACAATCTGGGTCAGACATATGAAAATAAGACTTGTCTAAATTATACTTTTCACGGATGCTTTTCTTAAAAGGTTTTACCATCGTATCCAGTTGCTTGTGTTCAATAACAAAATACAATAGTTCCTGTGTTGATTTTCCAGAGACAACACGTTTAAGGTATTCTTGTTCAATATGTTCATCCCACCATACTTTACCGTAATGAATCTCCAGTAATAGATTTTTCACAAATATTGTGTTTACATTTATGCTTTCTCTCAGATTGATTGCAATCCCGGCGTCTCGTAATTCTTTTTCAATAGTACCTTTAAATTCATCTACATGCGATGGCCATACAATAACCACTCCTTTCATGTAATCTATAACTCTTACCTAGTAACTTTTAACTAATATTCTCATAAAAAATATTAGTTAACTACGAATTGATATATTGTTTAAAATTATTTAAATAGTGATTTCCTTCACGTTATCAAACGTCTCAAAATCCATATTTGTAATGATAATGTAACCACAAGCGTTGTCCTTGCATGCTTCATCACTGGAACTATAGTTGGGCATATAATACTTGAGGGTGTCTTTCTTATAAATAAACCTCTTTATTTTTGGAATATCATACCCATCCGACCAAAATCCATCGTCGCCAGGAACAGTAAAATCATCAACGAAAATAATGAAATTCTTGTAGTTCTTAGTAATGTAAAGAAGTTCAGCATACAAGGGATCCGTCTTCCAGTGTGCATCTAGCCAGAAAAGACACTTTTTGTCATAAATCTCAGAATCAAAGTTTTTATGAATGTTGTAGACCGCATGGGGTGACGGAACACACTCTAGTTTGACATTGGGTAAATCCTTGACTTCAGCACTGGCGATTTTGTAGTAATCAGGTTCAAGTTCACATGAGTAACATGCAAGCTTAGGAAAGTTCTTTCCTACGAAATAAATCGTCTTTCCCATAAACGAACCAGTCTCCACGAAACACTCTACTTTCGTGTCCAATATATTCAACATTACTTTCATCATCTTCTTGTCGTTATGAAAAGGTGGTTTGGGCTTAGCATCGTTGTAATCCGGTGACCTATAAATAAAATATTCCTTATCGTCATACGTTGTCTTGTATTCAGCTACTTCGTCAGTAGGAGTAGAAGTGGTACTGGAAGATTCTTGCTCAAAACTTGCCATCTATATTATTACTATTACTTTGTATTTAAGCTAATACTTGGATAGGATACTATTACTAATATATTAATACGTTAACACATTAATATATTATTTATACTAAATAATTAATTGTTATTATCCATGGTTTGAAACTTGTATCCGTTAAAATAAAAATGGTTTCGTGGATTGTAAATGATATCGTCGGGATGTTTGCTATCTTTTTCAGAATCATCTGAATTTCTATCAATATAGTGCATTTTTCCTCGTTCAGAAACCGTTATTCCATACAGTTCTTTTACTATATCTCCACTCAAACAGCAATCTCTTTTCTGGGATGAATTTTCACGAAAATAAGTAAGGAGTTTCTCTTTTGTATCAGTTGAAAGGTTCTTTGAGTTATTAGCTACCATATTAGATTTGCAGTTATTGAGAAAATGCACGGAGTTCTCGTTCAGGAGTGCAGAACTGATACGAAACGTGTCTTCTGTGAAATCGCTTACATGGAGAGAATGCTTTCCTTTATTGTATATCTTTCTACACTCTTCTTTCATCTCAATGCATTGAGAGACATCTTTCATAACAATGGAAATGTAAACAATCGGGTTGGTAGAAGTACACGCTAACTTGTATTTTCCATACGCTCCCGTAGTGGGAAAATGACCCCCTATCCATTCCTCACCTCTATAAAGTTCCTTTATCAGATTGTTAAGTCCAATGCTATTCAAAGTTACTTCTTTGTGGTAGTAAATGTAACCGTATTTTTTAACGATATTAAATACCATATTAATTGATTGCAAATGGTAGGCGCAGGGGTAAAGTATCATACATCGCGTATTCGGTTCATGGTTGACATATTCTAGTGCCATTGTGTCTGCGTATATTCTCTCTATAGCTGGAAATCCTCTTCTGTTTAAGAAAAACATATAGTCGTATCGTTGTCCAGGATGGTCTACTTGCATGATTTTTGGTTCTATATTGTAATAATATGCCGCAATCATTCTATGCGTCCCGTTCTCTAAAAGACCGTCCGTTCCTATAGGAATGGCATAGTCAGAACGAAACCCGTTTTTCTTCATATCGTCAAGGAGAGAATGAAACGCGTCAAAGAAATCTTGAATGTCATTCTTAGTCACTCCGCATCCAAATACAGTGGAATCAGGAGCTTCTTTGCACCCATTGAATGTTTGCATATGACCTTCATAAAGTTCTGTAAAAAAGGTGGTTTTGTATTGCTTGTCGTATTGGTATACATATAATAATTTCGCCATGAAATCAAACCTTTCCGGGGAAAGCTTTAATGTCATTTGTGGAATATGTATACTAATTAATCTAGTGCCTTTAAGTGAAGAATAAGTCTATCGTTTTTAGCTTGAGAACTAGGAAGTGTATATCTATTTGTAAGTCTAGGGGTTACTAGATTTATGACACCTTTGATACTAATATCTTCCCAATCACAACTTGTGCCAGTGGTATTTGGTCCTCGTCCAAACATGGTTAAATCGTCAATGATAATGACTGCATCTTCCTTAAAAAGAGTCATAATATGTGTGAGTTCCTCATATAACGGAACGTGTTTTTCACCAGTTCCAGTTATTCCTGCGCTATAATGTCCATCTAAAAAGAAAATTGTTTTCCCGCTAATTTCAGGAATAATGTCTCCAAGGACCTTTCCACTATCTCCCAAATAAAACTTGATCTTATCACCCTTATATTTTTCTATATGATTTCGGTAAAACTCTTCCTTTACTTCAATAGTATACAATTTGTTAAAAAATGGTTCAACGCTGTAGATAGTCTCTCCAAGAAACGTTCCCGTCTCAACGAAATTAGAATATTGGGTGAGGTCACATTGTATGGCATTGAAAATAGAAGATTCAAGAGCGGGCATTGCCTATAGTTTAACCCTGTATATATGTTTATATTTGTTACATTGTATATAGTATATTTTACAACAACTATCAGTGAAAGTTAATAGATATGAATAATAACAAAGATACAAGTATAAATACATATTCTAGATATAATGTACTGACTACCAATGCAAGGAAAAAAGATTCTTCTCATAGGCGGCTCCGGTTCCCTTGGAAACGCGTTCATAAAGAAACATTTGGAAAGAAATGAAATTTATGTTTACTCACGAGACGAGTGTAAACACTGGACTATGCAATTACAATACAATAATCACAAAAACCTCAAGTTTATTATTGGAAATGTATGTGACGAAAAGAAAATGCAACAGACTGTTCTGCGTCACAATTTTCATTTGATTATCAATGCTGCAGCTATGAAACACATAGACAAATGTGAGTATGAAAGTAACGAGTGTCTCAACACTAACATAAACGGTCCTCAAAACTTGGTAAACATTATTGAAAACTTCAAAAATGATTTAACTCAACTGGAATGCGTTTGTTTCATTAGCACTGATAAAGCGTGTAGTCCTGTTAACATTTACGGAATGTCCAAAGCCATTTCTGAATCGCTTTTTGTAGAAAAATCCAAGTATGTTCCGGACATCAAGTTTGTCTCTGTTCGTTATGGAAACGTGCTTAATTCGCGAGGAAGCATTATTCCGATGTTGCATGAAATGGGACAAAACCCTGAAGTTACTCATTTTAAGCTTACCGACGACCGAATGACTAGATTTGTTATGACTCTTGAGCAAAGCGTAGAACTCATTGAGAAAGCTATCGCTGACGGTGAAAGCGGAGATATTGTGATTCCCAAGTTAGTGTCTTGTAAGATAAAAGATCTTATTGAAATATTTTCCGAGCATTACGGAAAACCCATCATGAAAATACCGTTGCGTGCCGGAGAAAAGATGTTAGAATCTTTAATTAACGAGACACAGTCTTTGCGATTGATGCGTGAGGAAGAAACCGGTTATATGTTTATCAAGCCTCCTTACAAACACACAATTTCTAATTGTGAAGTGCAAGACTACAATAGTAAAATTAATCCATTAACTAAGTTTGAACTGCGTCAGTATTTGTATTCTTTGAATCTAATAAGTCTTAACGAGTTTGAAGTGTTTAATGGAACACAACAACTCACTCGCGAAAAGTTTTCTAAGGTGACACCGTTTCCGTATATGAAGATAGAAAATGTGTTGTCAGATACATTCGCTAAAAAATTGCAAGAGGAGATCTTGCAAATACCTGACGAAGCTTGGGATAGATATGAAAATCCGTTGGAACATAAATATACTCTGCGCGACAAAAATAGCCTGCCAGTTTACTGCAACAAAATATTTGAGAAACTTACTAGTCAAGAAATGCTGGACTACCTTTCTTCTATTACTGGCACAGAAATCCTCAACGATTCCACCAAGAACTGGTGGGGTATTCACAAGTATGATCATGGAGACAACTTAGATATCCATGTAGATGCTGGAATACATCCAAAAACAAAACAAAAAAAGCAAGTCACAGTAGGCATATATCTAAGTAAAGATTGGAAGGAGGAAAACGGTGGACACCTTGAGATGTGGAAAGGTGAAAATGCAAGTAATAATGATGCCAAAATATTTAAGTGTATGGACAAAATCTTACCACAGTTCAATACGTTTGTGATTTTTGAATGTAATGATTATGCTTGGCACGGGAATCCCAATCCGGTAGTATGTAAAGACGGCGAAAAGCGTTTGTTTTTGACTTTGTCTTACGTCAGTGAAAATTACACAGATTTAAACAAAAAACAAAAGGCTTTTTTCGTAAAACGACCTGAAGATCCAGAAGATCCTGAGAAAGATAAAATACGTATGATGAGATGCGACCCCGATAAATACAAGGATGTTTATAGAATTACTGCATAAATAGTTTATAGTATATAGATAATCACGATGTGGTTATCTATATAATTAAAAGCGTAAGATGTTCTGCAACCATGCATTTATTGAGTGAAAAGAAATTTTTGTAAGTGAGACATAACCAATGAACTAGTTTCCCCTTCTCCAAGCCACGAGACATCCATTTTTATTTGTCCGTTATCCACTTTATCTATCCAGTGCCAAGATTCCTGAAAATGTATCTTGGAGTCTCTATTCACATCCAACATAAAACTGCAGTTTGCAGCAACCGACTGTGGACGTTCCGTGAAATCGCGAGGAACCACAACTGGTGTATCAAACATAGCTGGTTCCTCTTGTGCCGTTCCACTGTCTGATATGATAAATTTACAGTGAAATACCGTATCTAAATACTCTTTATATGCCATTAAACTCACCATTTCCACTTTTCCTAACTCTAGTTCATACTCATTTATGCAACGCGTGGTGCGCCCAAAATCAAGCATTTTGATGGGAACTCCGTAATTCTCAATGCATTGATTTGCATACTTCAAAATATTCTCCATACGTTCCTTATACTTGAAATTCTCTGGACGATGAATATCCAGTAGAATCATATCTTTGCGTTTTTCAACACCTGATTCCGGAACGAAAGGACGACACACTTCTACAATAGTGTTTCCAACTACATGCACGCTATCGCTCACATTCTCATTCTCCAAAAACCTTTTGTATTCGGGATGGTATACAAAATGAATGTGACTACAGTGGTCACATGTCGTTCGGTTAATTTCCTCTAACATTCTCTTATCAAACGATCTCATGCCAGCCTCAATGTGACCGATAATATATCCCTCTTTACGCAAGGGAAGTGCCGCACAAACGGTATTGGAGTCTCCCAGAAATAGAATGATATCTGGATGCAAGTTGTTTACTTGAATAAGTTCCATTATGGCAACAGAAAGGTATCCAAGCTGATGATAATGTGTTCCGCCACTCTGTTTGCCTGTGTCTAAAATGTAGTCTGGTTTTCTAATATCAAGCTCTTTAAAAAACACTCCAGATAGCAAATCGTCGTAATGCTGACCCGTATGAACGAGGATATGTTCACACCACTCTGCTGAATCTAATTTCTTGAATATTTCCGACATACGAATAAAGTCAGGACGAATACCCGAAACAGTCATAATTGTTTTTTTACGCGAAGAAGAATTTTCGGAAATAGCAGACATTTTCTTACTATCTGATACACTCTATTGTCATTCAATCTCTATATTGTTGTAGTTCTATCAATTGAGAATGAAGTTCTGGTATATTTAATAATTTACATGTGTCGTATTTCGTATCAAGTGTTTTATCTATTGATTCTTCTGTATCATGTTTATTGACTGTGATGTTGAGGTTATATATGTCGCTGATCATGTTTACTAGTTCATACTTAGACACGTGTGTGGGTGAAAATATGTGACGTATACCATACCAGAATGTTTTCTCTTCTATCATTTGACTAATTATTTTAGATAATTGAAGACAAGTAACACCATTCCATAAGTGATTGTTGTATCCATTTACGCACGCACCTTTCTTACTTTTTACCCATTCAAGAAGAGAATACTTGTTTCTAGTTTCTTCGCCTATGATAGATGTTCTGATAATTGTAGCATTCATACATAATTCTCCAAGTGACTTAGATACGCCATAGTCGTTTGTTTCGTCATGTATGGATTCTTCGGTATATTTTCCTCCTCCTTTCCCGGAGAAAACACAGTCTGTGGTAATATGGATGTATTGCATATTGTAATCTTTACACACTACTGAAAGCATATTGGGAAACAATGAATTAATTCTAAAATAAGAACGAGATGATGTATCGTTTACAGATTTAGATTGAGGAATGATTCCTACACAATTAATCACGATGTTTTCATCTGATACCTTTATAGAATACTTTTTAAAAACCTCAAAGAGAGAACTATATGTTGCCACTGAGGCATCTACGTCTGCTCGGGTAATACATACTATATTATGACCCAACTTAGCTAAGTAACTTGCTATATATCTCCCCAGCATTCCGGTAGAGCCAACTACAAATATTCGTGCCATATAAAAAGTAAGATAATACTATTTATATGGATTAACGCGATTCATTTATTGTTTGATTGATTGTGTTATTCTATGATATTCATTTTACAATAGTGTATATTACATGACATCGCATTGACAAGGATACCCATCAGCAGCATATCCGATACAACACGCAGCATAACCAGTTCCACAGTCTCCACAATTAGAACCAGCCTTCCCTGTTCCATCTTCTTGCAAATGACAATCACAAGGATATCCATCAACTGCAAACCCAATGCAGCAAGTTTGATAAGCAGTTCCACAAGTTCCGCAATCAACTCCCTTGAACGTCTCGTGCACAAACTTGTCAAATCGTGTATAATCACATCCTTCCTGGGACATTGGCAAAGGTTTGTTTATGTATTTTGTATACCCAAAATCAGCTAGTATATCAAGAACTTGCTTATCGTAATCTTTATAAAATGTCTCAACATCTCTGGTGAGAACAAACAATGATAATCTCTTAGGATCAGACACAATGGAATATTGATACTGTTTGTTAACAACAGGTCCCAAACTAATCACCCAGTAAGGTTTATCTCCTCCAGGGACACCCTGTAAAGATACAGATAAGTCTCCGCCACTGTTTCCAGGCTCATAATAAGCGTATCCACTGATTTGTTCTACTCTATTATACTTGTTGAACTGACTGTTTACCACAGTAATATTATTTGTCGTCATCATATAATCAGCTACAGCACATGATGTACCTTCTCCTTGAAATGACATATCAAATGTATCTTGGTATACTTCATACCATCGTCCAGAATACATGGATAAATCAAGAGTGTCTACTGGCATAAACTTATTGTTCTGACTCATAACATAGGTGAAAAAAATAGTCGCTAGTGTAAAAAACAACATGATACTATACTTGATATCATCCTGTTGTTTTATATTATTTTATTAATCATTATGACAGCTAATAAGCACGTTCATATTTTATAATCATGTATCTCTACAATATTACATTTTTATAAATAATTTCAACTCACATATTTTTGAACAAGTTCGTCAATTAAACATTGCGGAGGGCGTTGCTTGATCTCTTGTAAATCAAGCTGATTACAGTATTTTTTCGCATCTGCTGCACCGTTGAACCAATGCACTCCAAAAACACTAGGGCTCGTTTCCATTGAGATTGCCTTTACTGACGTATCTTGATACATCTTGTCTAACTCGTTCCATTTCATTGGTAGATAACAGTATGCATCTTCCATTCCCAACTCAGCAATTTTCATATTCATAAGAATAGGCTTGGCCTTCGCGTAATTTTCTTTATTGAAAATAAACTGGAACATCTGACAACCCAAACACTGGTATTGGTCTGGATTGTAGAACTGTTCAATATTGTTTAAGATAACAGTCAAAATGCTGTTGTTTTTGTGACATAAAAATAATCCGATTGGAATAACATATCTATTTGCCTCGGGCCAATGGTATCTGTAAATAATCATCCGTTTCTCTTTGGGACCAGGACGTCTTTCCACGTGATACTTTTCCACGTTGTTCGTGTAAATAATATCAAAATCGCTCCATAGACCACCATACTTGTTTAAAATATACAATCGGAAATAATCACTTTTTATCACTTCAGAAGCGTCCTTTTTTGAAAACGGAATGTTATTGAAATCAATGTAGTGAATATTTACGTTAGTCAACTTTTTGAGTTCGTCAAAATAATAGGGGCCTGTATACGCTTCCTTTTGCTCGTCGGTTTTCCATGATTGACCCTTGGTAGGATTCAAAGGGCAAAACACATTTATCTTCCAACATTTATGGTAACGTTTAAAAGACAAAACCGTGAGAAGATTCAGGTATGAAAAATTGGAACCGTCCCAGTATAAGTGAAGAAGCTTAGGATACCTAAAATCATATAACTTATGGTATGCAACATAACTATCAAATATTTTGCGATTTTTGTCAATAAGTGCTTCATGTTGCTTCTTTGTAATTTTAGATTCGGCATCGCGTGCATGCCACTGATGAACCACGATTCCTGCTTCGTTTGGATCAAGCGTGCGAATATTAAGTCTCAAGTTATTTGCAATAGACAAAAGTATTTCATTGTCATCAAACCAAGCACCCTTTGCAAACTCCTCATCAAATCCTCCAAGCATTTTCAAGTTATCATTGAACATTGCAGCGCAAAAATGATAATGCACTGGTCTAGCCTGAGGATGATTATACCAACATATCCTGTTTCGTTTATTGTAATCCATATCGTTGATTTTGGTATTGTCGTTAAGGAGTTCTTGTGTGAGCTCCTCACTTGTGCAGTTATAACACGAAAACGCAAAGTAATCATTTTCAGTGAGGTTTGTTGATAAATACACTAGCAAGTCGTTCATATGAATACATTCCGGATTTTGAATCATCACTATTTTTCCTTCTGCTTCCCGAAACCCTCTGTTGTATACACTACAAGGATTCAATCTATCCCCCTTTTCTTCTGCAGATATTTTAATGTATTTTATGGGAAACGTATATCCCCTAACAATTTCAGTAAGATCATGTGGAGTTGTACTATTATCATCTACAATAACAACTTCAAAATTATATTTACATTTGTCTGATATACAATACAATTCCTTAAACTTATCTAGAGTGCGAACAGTTTGTATCTTGCGATTATAGTAACCCATAACGATAGAATAGTCATATTTGTATTGAAACATTTGCGCAGTGTGTAGTTAATTATCTATCTACAAAGATACAATACAATATTTAAACCGTTACTACGAATTCTTTATCCACACGTAGATATACTCATCATAACTATTTTTCTTTGTTTTTGTTAATAAGATTTTCTCTCTACATTCTCCAAACAAGGGAATGAGTGATTCCAAATATACTTCTTCGTTTATATTAATGATAAAGTATCCGTTCTCAACAAGACCTTTCCAAACTTTTGTAAATAAGCTAGTGTAAAATTCCGACCACTCGTCGTCTGATTTTTTACTGCTACATCTATATATTTCAATATTCTTATAGGGAGGAGAAGTAAACACCATATCATATGGATAATCTAACGATAACTTTTCGTAATCAATATCTAAACAATCTACAATATCAATGGAAAACGGCGCAACGCATCTATCTGAAAAATCTTCGCGTATATGTTCATACTTTTCTTGAAGGTGCTTGTTTTTATCAAATCCTCGGTATTCTTTGGAGGCAATCATCGCACCAAATAATCGTCCTCCGAATCCACAGAAAGGATCCAATATTTTACTGCAAGGATACATCTTATATATTTTAACCGCATTTGTAATTTTAAACGCGTTTATTCGTCCAAAGCACAACCCGTATATATAATAATACCGTTTTACCAAACTGTCTGTATATCGGTTATTTTTTTCACAGAAAGAGAGAAGGGTCTGAATATAATGTTTGGTTTTGTAGTAGTCAATGTCTCGCAAAAAATCAAAAAAATTAATACCTTTCTTACCAACAGTAACAAGTCGTTCTGTGAAAAAATAGTAGTCTACCATATCGCATCCCACCTTACTTCGTCCATTCAACGCTTCTAGCTGCTCGTTAGTTAAAGACGCAATAGTATCCCATTCTCTTTTTACTTTAGTCAGTGTGATTGATTTTAATGTAGAGGAAATACTGGAAATGTCATGGTAGTTGTAAGATACGTCTGTCATGACATGGTGAAAGAAATTAGAACCAGTTATTCTCTGAATTATACATATTACGACCAGATGGGTCGGTCTGTATAATACAACGGATTACTAAACCTTCTTAAGTGTTGATTATCCTTAGTTATTTTGAAAATAGGCCTCCCTGTGCGATAAAATATGTCTACTTGCTTTTGTCGTCTCCTTTCATTTCTTTCCATATGCTTACTCCAATTGACAGCATACGGTTTCATAGAAATATATGATCCCTCAATAGTGGCGAATTTTGGATCTGGCGTCTTGCTTATAGTATGTAATGATGCGCAACTGTTTAAGTTTGAATTTAGATATTTTCGTTGTTTTGTCATAGGCATGTGTATATACTATATTGTACTATATTGTTCTATAATATACTTTATCTATTAAACCATTTCCTTGTTACGTATGTACATAGACTCTAACTGTTTTAATTGCTCTGGTGTGTTTACACCTTGTAACTGATATTGCTGATGAACAGGTAAATTTACTACAGAAATAACGTGTTTTTCGGCGTCAATCATCATACCAAATAAATCTGTTAAGTAATACTCTTTTTGAGCATTTTTGTTACTAAGAAGAGGTAAATATTTACATAAACATTCAGTAGAAAACATGTATAGTCCACAATTCACAAGAGTTATTTTCTTCTCACTAACACTGCAATCTTTCTCTTCAACAATCTTAGAAAATGTTCCATTTTCCATAATAATACGACCATAACCACAAGGATACTCAATGTCCATAACTGCTAGTGCTGCGTCCACGTCGCTTTTACTTGACATTTCGGAAATAAGAGATTCGGTAATTAGAGGAACGTCGCCAGATAATACAACAAAATTGGTGTGCTGATGTTTTTTAATTTCATTTAGTGCACATTGAAGAGCATGGCCCGTTCCCTGTGGATTTATTTGATCTACTAACACAAACTTATCTTTCATGTGTGGATACCTAGAATAAATGTTCTCGCCTATTAATTCTCGAAACTTCCCCACCACAATAATGATTTTTTCAGGGGCAGTTTCCAGAACCGTATCGATAATCCGTATTAACATAGGCTGTCCCATTATTTCATGAAGAACCTTGGGAACAGATGAGTTCATACGTTTTCCCAAGCCACCTGCCAGTATAATAGGAACTGTTTTCCTATGTGCCCATGCCGTTTTCGGTTCAATAGTTGTCATTCTATATTCTATCATACACAACAATTTCTCGGTTCTATCTTATTCTCCATATTAATAATGATTTTATATAGTATATAAACACATCTCAGTATATGAATACATACACGTAAACTCGTGGCATTATTTATTAAAACAATGACAATTGACGATACATACAGGTCGTTGTATCAACGAATCCCAGAAGATATTCTTCATCGGCATGTGTTCCCGTACACACACTGTCCTAAACCCACACCTCTTCTGCAGGACATTAAAACATTTGAATCTGATTTTGCTCTGGCTAGAAATTATATTTCTCCTGTGGATCAAGATATCGGTTCGTTTCTGAATCGGATTATATTTTACTGTAATAATTATCTAAATGTCCACGAAGTGCAATCTAACATGCTGGGTGATATTATCAGACGAAACATCAAATATAAAAATAGGTATGGATTAGATATCTATTATCATGTTATGGATATGACACACGAACCAAGAGTGCGTCATTGCAGATATTTGTGGGGATTGATGACTCCCGGTGAGCGAACAGATTTCATCAATAACTTTGTATTAATAGACGACCCCCATATATAATTTACACACACCTGGCATAAATGATAAACAATGTGTATAATGAGTATAATTAGTGAAACAATTATGTAAACACTAACTATACATATATTTTTGATTAACTCACTACATATGTGCGGAATTATTGCTTGTCTATGCGTTAACCAAGCATCATGTGCGCAGATACTTTTTACAGGATTAAAATACATGCAAAATAGAGGATACGATTCTGCTGGATTATTTAGCGTTAGTAAAATTGTCTCGGAATCGGGAGATAAAACCATATCTAGAAATACAACTAAGTATGCATCTACAGATAGTAAAACAGCTTTAGAATGTTTAGAAGATACACTTACAACTCATACCACCAGCAAAGTTGGTTTTGGACATACACGTTGGGCTACACATGGTGCAAAAACAGATCTTAACTCACATCCTCATACAAGCAGTGACGATTTATTTACTATTGTTCATAATGGTATTATTGAAAATTACAAAGAACTGCAAAAAATGTTGTTAGACGAAGGATACACATTTAAAAGTGAAACTGATACAGAAATCGTATGCAATTTACTATCATATGTTTACTGGCAACATTGTCAAGAACTATCAACCAATGATAAATCTGTGGTACAACAAATTGCACAAATTATCGGAAAAACACAAGAAATGATGAGTGGATCATGGGGTTTAGTGATTCACTATAAACATTTGCCCGAAACATTGTTTTGTGTGCGTCATGGAAGTCCATTACTTATTGGAAAAACAGATAGAGAAATAATTGTTGCATCAGAACAATCGGGGTTTGGTAATAGATTAAACACTTACTTTATCTTGAAAAGCAACGATGTATGTGTGTTGAACTATGACAGCGATGGAAACGAGTTGTCTATTAAAACATCACAGACTTACACTATGAAACAAGCCAATAAACAACTAATACGAGACTCACCAGAACCATATTCGCATTGGACAATTCGCGAGATTCACGAGCAAGCAATATCTGCAAAAAATGCTATTAGCATGGGAGGACGGGTGCTGAACAGATCAAGTGTTAGACTAGGGGGATTACACGACTATATTGAGACTTTCAAAAAAGTAGACAATATTATTCTTCTCGGATGCGGAACTTCTTATCATTCTGGTATGATTGCAATGCAACATTTTAAGACTCTTTGTGAACTAAACTGTGTTGTTTTGTTTGACGGAGCAGAATTCACGGAGAAGGATATACCTAAACTAGGAACCACGATTGCTATTTTTATATCACAATCAGGTGAAACCAAAGACTTACATAGGTGTATTTCCATAGCTAAACAGAAAAACGTTTTTACAGTAGGAGTTGTCAACGTTGTAGATTCACTTATTGCACGTGAAGTGAATTGTGGCGTATACTTAAATGCAGGAACAGAAGTCGCTGTAGCATCTACTAAATCATTTACTTCACAAACGGTGGTTCTTACCATGATCGCTATATGGATCGCACAACAAAAAGAGATTCAACCTGTCTTGCGAGAAGAGTATATTGGCGACATCCACAACTTAAGTTTTGACATTGAAAAAACACTAGAAACTGCTATGGACTCAGTAGATGATGCAGTTTTAGACATATTCACGAATAAACCCAGCTGCTTTTTACTTGGAAAAGGAACAGGCGAGGCAACTGCGAAAGAAGGAGCATTGAAAATAAAAGAAGTTGCCTACGTGCATACAGAAGGGTATTCTTCTTCTGCATTGAAACATGGTCCATTTGCTTTGTTGACAGAAGGATTTCCAGTTATACTTTTCGCACCAAATGACGAACATTTTTTTAAAAATCAAAACGCATATCAAGAAGTGTTGTCGAGAGGCGCATCTGTTATTGTTTTACATAACAAAGCTGAAGAAAGTGACGATGAAGATGAATCGTCTAACTCACGAAAAACATTTGCTGGTTGTGTCAAGCAAATATGTATTCCTAAAAACAAAACGTTCCAGTCTGTATTAAATATTATTCCCGTGCAAGTATTGGCATACAAACTGGCAGTGAAAAAAGGCATAAATCCAGACATACCTAAAAATCTAGCCAAGGTAGTGACAGTTGAGTAATAGCTGTAATTTAGGTTATAAATTGTTGATTCTGCAAATACTTTAATGAAAATAAAGTATTTGCTACTGAAAAATGTTGAAAGTGTCTATGCGTCTTTTTAAGTATTTTCTAGAGTAGGGGGTTTCTAAGTATCTGCTATACACCGCATTTAGTTTTCGCAACCAATAAAACCCATCATTTATGTTTTTGTTTATTTCACATATATCATAATTATTGACTCCTACTTTATAGTGATAACGAATATTATTTCCAAGCAATTCACCACGAGACGAATCGTTAATAACGTTCTTCATAGAAAGTCTACGTTCTAGTTTGTTAGATTTGCAAATCTTTTTTTGTTTCCAGTTTCCATAAACGTATCCCATATTTCTTGCTATCCGCATTTTGGCCCTATATAATGCAAATACAGTAGTTGCATGCTTACTCATAAATTTTTCACGGTCAATACACTAAAAATATAGATACGTCTATATCTATATTTATATATTACCTATAAACAAGTTGTATACAACATAATACAATAAGTTGATTTTGTTTAGATAGTTTATGACTTACAATACTTACTAATAATAGCTTTGGGAACTAATATGTCTTTGTGTTTCTCAATCTTTTTATGACATTTCCCGATGGTCACTTCACTTATTTCACTCACTGCACGAACATCTCTTTTTGATATGGTAAGTCCACAAAGCTGAATAATAAAGTAAATAATTCCTGCAGCTATGGAATGAGGTGTGTTTTCTGGCATGAGACCGTCGCGTTCTACTTTGATGCTGATGAAATGACATAATTTCGTAAGTTCCGCGTTCATGTTTAACCGACTACAATATCTTTCTATGAAATCGTCAGGTGTGGTCTTGTTAAACACTGTCTTTTCTTCAGTGGACATATCTTTCTCAATCACGTTGATTATTTGCTGAACGTTTTTGCAACCCCTAGTAGCGTTCTGAACATCTAAATGAAAGATAGATGCTATCTCTTTGGGTGTTCGTGGATTATTGTTGATACGACATGATATGTATATAGATCCTCCTAGAATACTATCTCTGTTCTCCCCACGAAATGTTTGATAATACTCTGATATCTTTTTATGATAACGCATAGCGTCGTCAATAATCATTTTTGGCATTCCTGCATTATGAGCCATTGTATAAATAATCTGGAACTCGTCGTATTGTGACTTCTCTTTATATGGCATAGACTGCCACTCTGTATATCTACGAATCTTTCGCATTTCATAGCTGGTATTTCCATTACACAATACTTTGCATCCATATGAGGATTCTTTAAGTAAAGGGTTGATTGGCATTCCACAACGAGTAGGATCTCCGCTTTGATTATCATCAGCACCATAATATCTCCATTCAGCACTTTGATCGGTAGTATCTTTATATATAATACCACATTTTGAGTTTGTGCAAGTTAAGAACCCCTCATCTGAAAACGCCAAAGATGCTGCACATTGGTCACATTGTTCTCTATCTCCGCATTCTCTATATATACATTCTAAAGTCCCTGTATTTTCTTTGGTATCACTCACTTCCAAATCAAATACATTCCAAAGCTTGGCTTTATCCTGAGAAGATAAGTTGCCCTTATTCTTTTTACTTGTATACTTTGGCATAGGTACTACTTTACTACGGGGATAATTATTTCATATTTAAACGAGAATCATTCAATTTATATTTTATATTTTATGATTGTCGTCAAAGAACAATTAATGTAATTTAATACAAATATAAATATCTGAACGTATTCTATATACGTAACGTGTGATATCATCCAATATGGGAGCAAGCGTTTCTAAAATAATCAACTCAAACGAACAACGAGGCGGTGCAAAAAAATACACACATGATAAGTCATCCTTAGACTTTGTTGTAGCATATTATATTCTTTCTATGAACATACAAAGCTTAAAATCTACCCAAGACGATTCCCAATGTAAACATCTATCCAGTCTTACTAGTGAAGCTATTTCAAAAGAAGTTCATAGTGAAGATATACTAGATAAATATGAAAAGATACGAGGGCGCATAGATATAACTAAAGAAGAGGATAAATGTAAGATTCTAAGTGATTACTACGTGAAAATAGGTAAGATATTCGCATCTATTGTTATGGCGATTAACCCCGAGTATGAATATACTAACGAAAAAGGCGAAACGTCCACAAAAAACGTAGAAACAAAACAAGATATACCGTTCGGAGAAGAATTTTCGTTATCCAAGCTAAGCTTTTGTGGATCTCGTATAAACAGTCTCACAGAGAGAAACGGAGAAAGTAGTATATGTGTCGCAGACGCAAATAAACTACAAGATCAACACGGAGTTCCTGAACTGTACGAACTATATTGCGATTCAGATTATGACGAAGAATCTGGACAATTTTTAGGCATTCAAAACAATACCCAAGAGCAATATAAGCGAGACTTGCAACTTTTTTATAAAACGTTCACGGGAAAAGACGAAGTGCCTGAATCCATTAAACGATTTGGCGATATACCCTTAAATAATTATTCAAAAAAATCTGTGTGCAAAAATCCTGCTATTCAGCAGGGAGGTTCGTCTTCGGTAGACACAAGCTCGACCAATGGGCTATTAGAATCTTACGCTGAGAATCTAAGAAAGATGATTGTGAAGGTCAATGAGAGACAATTGAAACTCATTGACATACTAAATAGTTTGTTTACATACGATAAAATAAACTCAGGTATGCGGAGAATGGTAAGAGTCCGAGAGGACCTTACAATGAGTCAACTACAACAAATACACGTAGACACAAAAAGACTAGTGGCTGATTTATACTTGTCTTGCGAACAAGATTATTTAAAAGGTGTTCACATATACGAAGCGATTATAGAAAAGAAGATTCTGGAGACTACCATAAGTCAATATAACTTTCTAGAAAAGTTACATGAAATAATAAAACACGAGGGAAAGTAAACGCCTCTATTATGTTCTGCTAAATATTCTTATTTGTAGCGTTTGTTCATGTCAAATAAGAGCTCTTCATCATAAATCATAGTTCCTTTCGGTTTGTAATCATCTATGGGTGTATATTTTTTATCGCTTTGTTTTCGTGACCGTTGGAAAACGCCTTCCTTATTTTTATAAACTATGTTTGTGTTATTTCTAGAGGACATTTCACCTCCCGCTGCCGTTCCACTATAATTTCCGGGCTGCATATTATATTTCTGATTTGTTTCTTGATCATTTTGTGGGGTAGGGGTCAAGTCGTTTCCGTAATTATCGTATATTTTCCCGGTCTTTTCTTTTATTTCTTCAATGACATAATTTGGAATCCAGTGATCCCATGATATCATCAGTGTATTGGGATGAAAATATTGTACACGGAAACCATCTGTTTTCAGCTTGTCCATGACGTATCCAATACAAGTTCCTTGATCATAAGAAGGCACACCCAACATCACTTCTGGAACTACAAACCAGCAAAGTTTTTCGGCACCTCTTTGTCTAGATGTCACCTTAATTTTTGTATGTATACGTTTCAGCATCTGATTAAATACCTTCAGTTGCGCAACGTCGCGTTCTCTCTTCCTTTCGTACAGATCGTCAATATTTATGCTTTCCGCTACTTCATTATCATCGTCGTACTTGTGAAGAGTAAAGATGTTATCCATAACTTGTTATAGGAAAAAAATATATTAAATGTAATGCACTATGAAATATATGCCAATCAAACATTTAGTTTTGCCTGGAGGAGGTGCAGCCGCCATCCGTCTTCTGGGCGCTCTTCAAAAACTACATGACAGTGAGATATGGAACGTGCAAGATATAGAATCAATACATGCAGTATCTGCTGGTTCAATAATTGGTGTATTGTTAGCATTAAAGTTTGATATAGAAACCATTGTAGAGTACATTATCCAGAGGCCATGGGGAGATGTGTTTAAAGTAAGTCTGACAAATATATTTGACGTATTTTTAAAGAAAGGGTTCTTTAGTTCAGAGATGTTTGTTACCTTTGTCAAGCCATTTTTTGATACAAAAGATATATCACTGGATATTACTCTAAAAGAGTTCTACGAGATTACTAAAGTGAAAATGTATGTTTATACTGTGGAACTAAACAGTTTCCAACTAACACAGGTTTCCCATGAAACATTTCCTGATTTGCAAGTAATTAAAGCAGTTCATATGTCTGCTGCTTATCCGGTAATGGTAAGTCCTGTAATTATTGACGAAAAATGTTATGTAGACGGAGGAGTTATTTGTAATTATCCCATCAATTATTGTGTAGAGATGTGTCCAGACAAAAATGAGATATTGGGTATAGGTTCCGAAGTAAAATCAACTACTAAATGCGTAACTAACGATTCTACTATATTTGAATCCCTTATGGAACTCATATACAAGATGGTAAGAAATGTTTTCGGGAGGGTGAAAGATATAGAAAATAGACAGAACATACCCAATTACGTTTCTATTCATATACCAAGTATCACGATTGGAGACATTCAAGACACATTTAACGATATTGAATTGCGAAAATCTCTTCTCGCAGAAGGAGCAGCGTCTGCCGAAGAATTCTTAGAAGACGAATCTGATTGTTCGTATACTTCTATAAGCGATATTTCAAGCACCAACTTGCAATCCTCTTTACAAGAAAACAAACAAGAAATAGAACACGATGAAGACGTCAGTGACGACAATGAACAACAAACCGAAGACAACGAAACTAACGTGCAAAGATCAGAAAGTGCACGCTCATTTCAAAGTGATATGATGCCTATTTACTGATTGTGATTTCACGAATGTTAATATATGATGTCTGCACTATACAAACATCATATTGCATATAATTATCGGATTAACTAATTAACTTTTTATAGAACAGAGTTAATAAACTTCTCTAGAGTCTCTTTCGTTGGTTTGGCATCATATTCAATGACCTCTCCGTTTTTCACTAGCTTAATAGTAGGATACCCTTCAACATCGTATTCGTCATTAAGTTTCTTAACCTTGGGTGTTTCTTCACTGCAGTCAACCTCGGTAAATACTAAGGTATACCCGTTAATTGTTTTACCATCATACTGTTTCTTTACTTCTTTCCAGTGAGGCATTGCTGCTTTGCAATGAGGACACCAATTAGCGTAAAAGAAAATGATTTCGGCCTCACTGGAACTTGTGTTAGAACCGGTTGTTCCAGGTTCAAGTTTGGTCATTAAGTCGGGTCTCATACTTTGAAACACATAAATAGATGCGCCAATCAAAATTGCGATTGTTATCAACATAAGTGCGAAAAACATAGGGTTTGCGCGTATTTTAGCAAGAACACTTGTCAACATATTAACGCGGTGCTATATTATATATATGTAGTATAAATATTTTATATTAAACGTAATTAAAGGTTAACTGCTAGTTATCACAAGTCACTGTTAGGGCTACACTTCATCACTTAGTGTATAATGCTTTATAGAATGCCAGATGGAACGCTCAAAGAAGTGAATTTATTGGACAATGTCACTGACCAAGAATACTATGAAACCATTATGCAAGTTCGTAGAACGAACGAAAAGAAAACAATGTTTACGAAACCGATACCACCTAAACGTATGGGAAACGTAGAAAAAATAAATGCGCTCGTAGGCGGTGGACAGTAGAGGAATATCTTTAAAATACCCAGTTGTATTGCACTGTATTAATTTATGATTTACGCAACTAGCATATCATTTGCGTAAATTAATTTGTATGTTATATATAAGAAGAAATGACCATTGAAGGAGGAAAAAGAACCCGAAAAAAAATATCTAGTCGCAAGTCTGATAGAAAATCCAAAAATAAAACTCAGACGAAAGGTAAAAACAAGAATAAAAGTAGGAGCAAAGGGAAGCCACAAACGTTGAAAAAGAACAAAAATAGAAAAAACAAAACAAAAAGAATATATTCTAAATCACAATTTAACAGTGGGGATGGTATGCTGACGACTGTATGGGGACCCAGCTTGTGGCATAGTCTACACACCATAAGTTTCAATTATCCTGTCAACCCTACTCCTCAGGAAAAGAAACAATATCGGGACTTTATATGTAGTTTACAATACGTTCTTCCGTGCAAATACTGTCGCCAGAACCTAAAGAAGAACTTCAAGACCTTACCTCCTACCATGGAAGTAATGAAAAACCGTTATACTTTTTCAAGATACATATACGATTTGCATGAACTCATAAACAAAATGCTCAAAAAGAAATCCAACCTTTCTTTCTGCGATGTCCAGAATCGCTACGAGCACTTTAGAGCACGTTGTACCACTGAAAAACCTGATGTGTGGAACATGAAACAAATCAGAGAGAAACTCAAGGAAAAGAAAGGCGAGAAAGGATGCACAGAACCGTTATATTCCGGAGAAAAGTCCAAATGTATTATAAAAATAGTTCCACAGAGCGACGCGAGTTCTACGTTTCAAATGGACAAAAAATGCGAAAAGAAATTAGTAAATTGAAACTATATAATGCTAAAACTATAGATAACATTATATAGTGAAACAAATGAGTGATTTAGGTTGCGGATGCATAATATTTGGTGCCTTGGTGGTAGGAATATTTCATTTCATGCTTGGACGGAAATCCAATAAAGTAGGCGTTGAGTGATAAGTTAAAATAAGATAACAAGATATTTAGTCTCAAAAGTTGCTGAAGTTAGATACTACGGGAACAGGCAAAAACTTGGTATTGTGTCTGTATTTAGAGTAATCATCTGTGTTATTTTTTTGGTCATCGTAGGCATTATCAGGTGATATTTCAGCAACGGGTTCGTTACGTGGAGCACTGTTATCTACTACTTTTTTACAAGTGAAGTTATTGCTTCCTTCGGGACAACGTGCGCATGCAGGACAAGGAGGACATTGTTCCTTTACTTCTTTAGTGCATACAGAAGGACAGCGGGGACAGACTGGAGGCACCACTTCTGATTTCAATATGTAAAGATCTTCGTCTCCCTTGGGAATCATGTTTCTAGGTATTCCGCTACTGAGATTGTTGTTATGGATATTGGTATTTAGTTCTCTGGCTTGCATATTAACTTCCGTGATAGTGCTTTCGTTTCCAATTGATTCTCCAATCTCAAAAGAGCGACTGTTGTTGGTGTCGTATGTATATGTATTTTTCGTGGTGTAAATCACTTCTACACCATTTACTTGATCCACTTGAATCACATACTCTCCGTTCTCGGCTCGGAAAATCTTAGCGACGTTTCCTGACTGGTCGTAGAAACTGATATTTTCTAGTTCTTCGGGAATGGTTGGTTCGCTGGTATTGTTGTTGAAAATAGACGCAGTGGAAATAGAACCTGAAGAGGAATTATTTAATGTAAACAAGGTAGTTTCTCCAGTAGAACTAGTTAACAAAATAGCATACTTGTTGTTATGCATCAAAATCTTCGCGGTGGAATTGTTGGGTCCATGGTAAAGAAGGGGAATGCCTTTCTTTTTAAAGTAGTCATAGTTATCAATAGAACTGTCACTTACGTGAGATGTCGTGGAAAGCGATGCATTACCACCTCGGTTCTTAGCTATTTTCTCAAGCATACTGGTTCCACGGTCAATGGTTTCACTCATACCGCTTCCTAATTCATGGGTGACGTTTACGTTAATGTCGGCCGAGCCTACACTTTCAGCATTAATAACATCGGATGAACTAGATGCCGTGGTATTCGCAGGAGAATGACCGGGAGCAGAGGCGGCAGTAGAAGAAGCTACACCTTGGTGAGGCGATAGCATTTGATGCGTTCCAGCAGAATGATGAGTAGACGCAGCATGACTCTCTGCAGGGGACGCGTGATGAGGAGGAGTAGAGAGATGACTGCCACTTGTCACATCGTTTGCGTGATAACTTGCATGTATAGCATCAGTCATGCCTTCACGAGAACAGGAACCATTTCCGTAAGACGATGTTGCATACAAGACGAAGGCAACTATTACAATAGAAAACAACGCTATGAGTAGAGTATTACGGTTCATCAGTCAATAGATTGTTGTATATATTCTATCAAGTTAAAAAAATATAGAATATATTGAAATAAATGTTTGATTGGGTTCGGATTTGGATTTGAGTTAGGTATCATACAATTAACTAACTAACTAACTCATACATCGCCATATTCTCTTAATGTAATGGTGAATGATACCTAGTCAACGCGAGTCATATACAAGTTTACCTTCTGTTAGATTGTGTCATTACGTGATGCATTACTGACATTCCTCTGTTTAACTGATGACTCGTAGAATCGTTTAAGTTATGTGTCATCGTTAAATTAACGCCTAGATTAGAAGGAAGTAGTGGCGTCAAGGGACGAACGGCTTGTGGATCAGGTTTAGTGTATCTTTGAAGATATATGAGATTGACCGGTTGTGCAGATTGATTGTGATGATAATCTTTCACATGGTCAGACATTTCCTTGAGAGAAGCATAACGCGCAGAGGATTCCATAGCAGTATGTTCCGAAGGATGATGACCCGCGGGAATAGTATCATGTAGTCCATGAGAAGGCATACTGTGTTCTGGTCTATGATGTGCTCGCTCTATCTCTCTGTGGTAAGCTTGTTCATTCATTGTATTGGAATTGTCGGCATGGATTAAAGATCCGGATTGACTAGCTAAAGTTGTTCCATGTCGTGTGTTTTCATCGTGATAATCGGGAAAGTCATGATGATATTCTTCGGCTTCGACCCAGTCATATTCAGGAGGATGATCTTGATACATTCCACTATGATACATTCCACTATCTGGTGGAGGTCCAATCTGTTGCATGTCACCAGGTGGCGGTCCGCTTTGTTGCATTTCACCAGGTGGCGGTCCGCTTTGTTGCATGTCACCAGGTGGAGGTCCGCTTTGTTGCATATCACCAGCTGGTGCAGGTCCGCTTTGTTGCATATCACCAGGTGGCGGTCCACTCTCTTGCATATCACCAGCTGGCGCAGGTTCACTTTGTTGCATAGTGCTAGATGGAGGAGGTCCGCTCTGTTGTTGTGACATATCAGGTCCTTGAGGAACAGGTTCAGCAGCAACTGTGGCACTGGCTTGCGTAGCTGTAGGGTCAGTATACGACCATTGACCTTTTTGAATTATGTTACCGTCACTTCCAATATCAAATCCTCCAGAATAATACACGGTGCTTGTGAGAATCTTTGGACTTCCCTCAGCTGTGCTCTTATATCTAGTGGTATACTTTAAAGGTGCATTTATATCACGCCATGCACTGAGCCAATAATGGCGTATTGTATTAACAATACTTCTCCAATCAGTACCATCATTGAGATTAAGAGTATCTATTTGACTCCAGCCACTAGAAGTTTTTTCATATAAGGTGTAGCCTAGATAACCTTGTGAACCATCATCACTTCCTGGAACATTCAGTAATGCTTTTCCAGTTGATTCACCATTTAGTTTAATAATATCATTTTCACCGTAAGATGGAATATCTATCTGTGGACGGCCAACTAAGGCGCCGTTCTCTTTACGAATGAACACTTCACCAGTTTGTATTACACCATTGTAATCCTCGTATGAGTCCATAGAATAAACCTTAATGTTTGCAATATCTATTAATTCATAATTTTGTCCATTTGAATGATTCATTCCTTCCTTCACACTATTATAGGGAAGGACCTTTTCGCTAAAAGAAACGCATGTCGGGCCAATAAATATGAGCAAAGTTAGTAAAACTATCAAGATAATGACCGCGTATTTTTTAGAAAGTCCAAGACTCTTCAAGTTTAATTTCATCATACACTTACTATATATATCCTATAGACTAAAAATAGCATATATAAATAAATTACCTTTTATCAAGATACGATCAAGTATGTATCTAACTACTATTGGATACCTTAAAAACCATAAACACGCTCTATGGCATTGAATCCGCTGTTAAGTTGACGACTTGCACCTGGACTTAGTTTATGTGTCATCGTAATGTTAAAATTAACACCTGATACATCGCCTACATTTCCACGTGTCGCAGGTCGGAATATTTCGTCTAAACCCGCTTCTTGTTCTTCGTGAGGCGTATCTTCTTCAGTACATTCACTAATATTTCCATGAACATATCCTGATTCCGTGGAAAATTTCATCACTTGGTTGTCACCACACTTTATTTTCTTTTTGTGTGTATGTGGAACTGTGCTGCGCGCACCCATGGAATGTTTCACCATGTGATCCAAATAAGTGCTGCCGGCTACTCTCACAACGTGCATTTTCTGAACACGAACTATGGCGTCACATGGTGCTACCTTTTTAAGTGCAACAGATTCATTAATGAGTTTCATGACAACTTGGTGTTGTCTAGCCACTTGCCGAATGTATTCGTGAGCGTGATCTGGGTTACTTTGATTGATTCTAGCGAGGCGATTTGTTCGCTTTTCTAGTATTTCCTGGGACTTTGCCAAGTTAATAATTACGTGAGTTTCTACGTTACCGTGTAAGGCACATGCTTCTCTGTAATCGTTGATTGTATTAGAACGAGTTTCATCCAGTTCATGCTGTAACTTAGCAACTTCTTCTTTGTATTTTTTCGCCGTTGCCACCTTCTGAGCGACAATTGCTTCATCGGAACTAGTATCTGTTTCACCGTCTGCTTTTCTTATTGCGTTGAGAAGTGCATCATTCAACGCTTGTGTATTCTTTGCGCGCCGAGCATTCAACACTTGCAAGACAGCTTCTGTTACTGAAACACTTTGTTCCGTTGTATCATTAGTAGACTCTTTTTCAATAGCTAATTTAATTGCAGTAGTCATTACAGTCAACATTCTCTCATGTTCTTGGGTTATTTCAGCATATACAGAGGTAGCAACAGCTTTAGATTTGGTTTCGTTGTCAGCGAAAGCATTGGATTGTAACGCATTGCGTACAGCGTCTTGAACAATAAGCTGCATCTTCATAGACTCTTTGTTTTTTTGCTCGGAAACGGCTTTTTCAACTGCTGCAAGTTTTTCTTCAGCGCGTTTTTTATATTGACCTTCAATAATTTCACGAATAGCTTTAGATACTGCTTCCATATTCTCACTATAGTTTTTCTCATACTGCTGATCTAAACTCTTTTTAATAGCATCTATCTTAGCTTGAGTATCTATTTGTTGTTGATGAGACACTGCATGTTGTAATTCTACAGACTGATTTTGTGTATTCTCAGACTGTTCCGCATTCATTAGTTCAGTTATTTTTTCAGAGATAGTTTTCTCGAGCTTAGCATAAGAAATTTTAGTTTGTTCAATAAGTGCTTTATGCACTGCATCAGCTTGTTGTTTTACATCTTTTTTAAGTTGCGCTTCAGAAGCGCTCTTTATAGCAGATTTTATTCCGCTAACTTGAATTGTAGTATCTTGTTCTTTTTGACTCTCAACTGCTTCTAATACGGCACTTATTACTGCTGTTTTTTGTGCGTCTGCATCATTGCGTATTTGATTGTCTAGAGCAGTTTTCACTGCATTTTGTATATTTTGTTGGTTTGCTTGAGAATCTATTTTAGGTTGAGTATCTAACGCATCACTTATAGCTTTTCTTTGCTCCGACGCATCAAAAGATTGCTGTTTCCTCATTTCGTTAGTAATAGCCTGTTTAACCGCGGCTTCACTGCTGGCTAGGTTAGCATCTACGTTTTTACTATGTTCTTGTGAAATAGCATTCATTAATACTAGTTCATTATGTGTCTTATCATCGGATTTCTGTTTAGATACAGCCTTGGCTACTTTCGTTGCGGCATCAGATTTATTCCATTCAGTCTTATAGTTATTATACAACTGTAGAAGATGTGATTCTGATTTGGAGGCGTTAATTGTTGCATTGTTTGCATTATCTTGAAGAAGTGTGATATGTTCCAAAGACTTTTTCAAATCGGTTAATTGCGTTTTGTCAGCGTTAATGGTTCCGAGATAATTATCTACCTTGAGATGAATGGCATTATACTTGGATCTCTCAGCGACCAATTTTTTATCAATTTCGTCCATTTTGATTTTGTAGGTTCCAATAGTTTCGTCTTGCGACAATATTTTCTGGTTTAATTCCGCAATCTTGTTGTCTTTTTCGTTTATCTCATCTTTTAAAGATTGTGTGTCACAAGAAACATTATTGCCAGACACATCCCCATTAGACACTCCAACTTCCATTGTTTCTAGAAAAGGGTTAGTTTGTTTTTGCGTCTTTGTTGACCATTGTGGTTTCAATACTAATAGTAGAATCAAAAGTATCAACACCACCATTCCAATACAACAATAAAACATCATCTTTTTGTTTTGAGAGGTAAGTTTTATTTTCATTATGTTGGATAAGATTAACAATAAGCGTATATATTCTACAAAGCAAAAAATATTATCAGTGGATACACAATTAGATGTATTCGCTGATACAAGTTAGTTGACAAAAATATAGTATTAATTAACCGTTTGGTTCATCGTAGTGATGCCTTGATTTAACTGAGAGTTTAATTCAGGAGATAACTTGTGGGTCATCTTTACATTCACGTTCATATTGCCCAGTCCTAAAGATTGCGGTCCAATAGTCTGATTAGGATTCTGCTGGAAGTTTGTTGACGAAGGTCCATAATTATCCGTGTCCACTAAGATATACGAATTTGTCTCACCCATACGGAAAAGAGTTACATTATCATCGTTACCAAGAGAAACACCCTGCATCATCGTTCCAACATTGCTGCCGCGCATCATTCTGTCCATCAAAGTAGACTGTGACGCCGCAACAGGAATACTGTTTAGTTGATTCATACGGTTAACCTCTTCTCTTTCTCGTCCGGCGGCAATATGTTTATAAATACGAGCAAGAGCGGCATGTTTACCCAAAATAACATGCTCTGTTTCATGCTTACCTTTTTGCGAAGAAGTAATAAGTCCTTTCAACGTCTCATCCTTTTTAGACAAATCCTCTTCCACTTTCTTGAGCTGCATTTCCGCTTTTGTTAACAATTCATTTTGTTTTGAATGCGATTCTTTCGCACTGGCTATAGCATGAGCTTTCGCCAAACTTAGTGCTTTTCCCGATGCCTTGAGTTTAGCCTCTGCAGCACTAGGCTGTTTCTTATAGGTAACATAATGTCTCTTATATGTTTCATACTTTTCCATAGCCAACGTGGTATCAGCTGCGGATTTAATGGAACTTGCATGTGCGGCGTCGTATTTCTTAGCGATATTTTTCAATTGTTTACGCAATTCCGCTAGCTCGGAAGAGTATCCCGAAGTACTTTTTTCCATATCTTGAATTTCAGCCTTGAGTTTTGCAATTTGGGTTTCTTCGGTGAAGTAGTCTTTGTAGTATGTTTTCTCTCTTCCTTGAATAAGCGAATACTGTTTTTGTGAGGGTTGTTGATCATTTCCAAGAGCACTATATTTGGCCGATTCATTTGCGCTGTTCCTGCTGTTATGAAAAACAGCGTTTCCCGAGTTACCCTGAGATGCACCCGACGACATTCCTTCCGTGTTCTTTATCTTTTTTAAATATGCAATTAGCACCACAAGTGATAACATAATTGTAGTTATAACAAACATTGTTTTTGTGCACATCTTTTCTATTTTTGCCATACTTGTAATTGTTGTTGCTGTATATATTCTACAAAGCAAATAAAATGCCACAGTATCATAATTAAATCTAGGCTAGTCAACAAAGAAAATTGATTGTTTAGATACGATTTAAATCTAGAGACAGTTATTTATAGAGATACAAGGTAACAAGCTTGCTATCAAGGCGACTTAGTAAGACATATATCACTCTACACTTCACATATGACTACCACCGTTACAGAAACACAAATCGTAACTGAAAAAGATATATCGGTCACAACGACCCTAAAGAAACCAACTTCAGTCCTGGGACACTACAGTGAAGACGTCAACATCATTGAGATAGGCGTAGACGAAGTGGGTCGCGGTCCTTTGTTTGGTCGCGTATATGCTGCCGCAGTAATTCTACCTAAACACGAACACAAAGATGGTTGCGAACACGACAGCGAATCGGAAAACAGTTTTGACCATCGTCTCATGAAAGATAGTAAGAAATTCACGTCTGCCAAGAAACTCAAAGAGGCGCACGATCATATTGTCGCTCATTGTGTGGACTACTCCGTATCCTACGAATCTGAAACTACTATTGACGAAATAAATATCTTGCAGGCTACACAGAAAGCTATGCACAAATGCATTGACGACCTCATTTCACGTAACTCTTTGAACCCCGAATCCACGCTTCTCCTTATTGATGGCAACTACTTTCGTCCCCATACTTTGTGGGACAAAGAGTCTCAGTCGTTTACATGCTTCTCACATGAATGCGTAAAAGGCGGGGACGCTCTTTATAGCAGTATAGCAGCGGCCTCTATATTGGCCAAAGTTAGGCGTGACGCATACATAAACGAGATATGCGATGAGCATCCCGAATTAGATGACCGGTATTCCCTTCGCAGCAATAAGGGATACGGTGCCAAAAAACATCGTGAGGGTATTCAGGAACACGGCATCTCTCCGTGGCATCGCAAATCTTTTGGAATATGCAAAGAGTTTGCAGAAACCATATAACATACAACTGTTAGTTTGTTCATTCAAGTAAATTAACTTAACTTAATCAGGTGGCGCGACATACCACCACGCCACCTGATTTTTATTTTTTAGTTTTATTTTTACACTGTGCATTAACAACTACGCGGAACACATTTCACACATTT
>MDTC01155016.1_pt1 | contig 49508 bp, 49 predicted proteins | sample 811181 | NCBI WGS metagenome assembly MDTC01 (sample SAMN05326644, study PRJNA326480) | marine metagenome | isolation source: seawater | place: Pacific Ocean: North | collected 2011 | reverse complement strand
TAACTTTTAATTTTGCCATAAAATATTGATTGATAAACTGTAATTTTTATACATATTAAGAAAAATTTAGCAAACTTAAAATTATGTTTAATTCAATATTTCCAAAAATTCACAAAGAGGGGTACAAATTTTTAGCTATATCTGTATTAGCTACTTTTATTGTCTTATTTTTTTCCAAATTTGTTGGCTTAATTTTAGCAGTTATAACACTATGGGTTTATTATTTTTTTAGGGATCCTGAACGCTTTCCTATAAACGATGATAGTTTTTTGATTAGCCCTGCAGATGGATTAATAACAGATGTTTCAGAAAAATCTGGTCCTGAGGAACTTAGATTAGAGAATACCACATATAACAAAGTAAGTATTTTTATGAATGTATTCAACTGTCATGTAAATAGAGTTCCTGTAAGCTGCAAAGTTGAGGAAATATATTATAAACCTGGGAAGTTTTTAAATGCTTCGCTTGATAAAGCTAGCGAAGAAAATGAGAGAAATTATTTTAAAATCAAATCTAAATCAAATGGAGAAGAAATTATTATTGTACAAATTGCAGGATTAATCGCAAGAAGAATTGTTTGTGAGGTAGAACAAGGTCAGGATTTAAAACAAGGTGATAGGATTGGAATGATAAGATTTGGAAGCAGGGTTGATATTTATTTTAAAAATAAGAAAGTTTTAGCTAAGCTTGGCCAGAATGTTGTGGCCGGTGAAAGTTTGATTGCTTCAGATTAATGGAACAAAATAAAAAATTTAAATTAGTAGCCTCCAAGAGGACCAGGTATTTATTACCGAATATTCTAACCTTAGGAGGAGTTTGTTTAGGTATAAGTTCAATTAAATTTTCAATAGATGGAAATTTTAGTCTCGCTGTCATACTTATACTGTTAGCTTCAATACTTGATGCTTTAGATGGAAGAATAGCTAGGCTTTTAAAAGGAACATCTGAATTTGGAAAAGAATTAGACTCTTTAACTGACTTTGTAAGTTTTGGTATAGCTCCAGTATTTATTTTATATTTCTGGGAGTTAAACAATTATGGAAAACTTGGGTGGACTATAGCTTTGGCATATTCAGTTTGTTGTGTTTTAAGGTTAGCAAGATTTAATTTAACCAAAAATGAAAGTCAGCAAGAATGGCGGGATAATTTTTTTGAAGGTGTGCCGTCTCCTGCAGGAGGTCTTTTAATACTTATGCCATTAATTTACGAATTATCAGAATTAAATTTCAACTTTGAAGTTAGAAATTTTACACCTTATTTAACTATTTTGATAGCACTTCTTTTAGTGAGTAAAATTCCAACTCTTTCTTTAAAAAAAATATCAATATCGCCAAAGACAACTATATTTTTACTTCTTGCTGTTGGATTAATATTTATTGCATTATTATTTTATACTTTCGAAACTCTTCTGATTTTTAGTTTATTATATCTAGCTTCAATCCCAATTAGTTTATTTATTTTTAAAAATATCCAAAAAAAACAAACTTTAAAGATATCTGAAGAGGATCATGAAGATATTTTATAATGAAGAAGTCAAAAAGGGTTAAGAAAAGTAATTCGTGGAAAATAAAACAACATAGAGACCAATTTGTTAAAAAATCAAAAACTCTTGGTTTAAGATCTAGAGCCGCCTTTAAATTAATAGAGTTGAATAAAAAATTCAAATTTTTGAAAAACAGCACTCATTTACTTGATCTTGGGTCTTATCCAGGGGGATGGTCGCAGGTCGCAAGTAAAATTATTACCAATGGAAAAATTTTATCAATAGATACAAAAAAAATGGACTCAATCGAAAATGTTAAATTTCTAAATTGCGATATTTTTGATAAAAATACAAAAGATAAAATTTTGAATTTTTTCGAAGGAAAGATAGATGTTATTTTATCTGATATGGCCGCTAATACTACCGGAAATAAATCACTTGATTCTATTAGAACAAACCAATTATGTTCAGAAGTAATCAACTTATCCTCAGAAATCCTAAAAAAACATGGCGTTTTAATTTCTAAATTATTCATGGGAGAAGATTTTTTAGAGGTAAAAAACTTAGCTAAAACCAGATTTAAACATGTTAATTTTTTCAAACCTGAGGCAAGTAGAGACGAGTCGAAAGAAACTTATTTACATTGCAAAATTTTAAACTCTTTATAAATTTTAAAAATTGTTTATAAGTATATATGGGAACAATTAAAGAATCCTTAACATTTGATGATGTGCTTCTGCTGCCTCAATATTCAGATGTTTTACCTTCAGATACCGACATATCTCTCAGCTTAACAAAAAAAATTAAATTAAAAGTACCTTTTTTGTCTTCTGCAATGGATACCGTAACCGAGTCTAAAATGGCAATCGCACTCGCAATTGCAGGAGGCATTGGAATCATACATAGAAATCTATCTATTAAGAGTCAGTCTAGAGAAGTACTTAAGGTTAAAAGAAAGAGATTAATTGTTGGGGCAGCAATTGGTACAAACCTGGATGATCTGAATAGAGCTGAATCTCTAATAGAGGCAGGATGCGATCTTATCGTAATTGATACAGCTCATGGTCATAGTGAAAAAGTACTTAAAAAATTATCAAAAATAAAAAAAATTAATAATAAAATTCCTGTATGTGTTGGAAATATTGCAACTGCTGATGCTGCTAAAAAATTATATAACTCGGGAGCAGATATTATAAAAGTTGGAATTGGACCAGGGTCAATTTGCACCACAAGAATGGTTGCGGGAATTGGTGTACCGCAAATTTCAGCAATTATGGAAGTTAAAAAAGCGCTCAAAAATAAAAAAATCAAGATAATTTCAGATGGAGGAATTAAATTTTCTGGTGATATAGCCAAAGCTTTAGCCGCAGGAGCAGATGCAATCATGATGGGATCAATATTTGCAGGAACCGATGAAAGTCCTGGAAAAAAATTTAAACTAAAAGGAAAAATTTATAAACAATATAGAGGAATGGGCTCAATTGGAGCAATGTCATCAGGATCAGCTAATAGATATTTTCAAAAAAATTTTAAAGACAAATCTAAATTTGTACCTGAGGGTGTGGAAGGGAGAGTTGAATATAAGGGAAACGTATCAAAAATAATTTATCAGCTAAAAGGTGGTTTGCGATCATCAATGGGATACATTGGGGCAAAAAATTTAAATCAAATATCAAAAAATGCGAAATTTATAAAAATTACTAAAGCTGGATTTTATGAGAGTATGGTGCATAGTGTCGAAATGACACAAAAAACAATAAATTATAAATTATGATATTAAGAATATTTATAATATTTAACATTATTTTTTTTATTCAAAATTCGTTAATGGCAAACACTCTATTTTTTCAAGAAGGTTTAAATTTATATGAAAATAAAAAATATGAGGAGGCCAAGTTTAAATTTGAACAAAGCATAGTATTAAATCCAAAAAATGAATTGTCATATTTATATTTATCAAAAATTTTTAAAAATAAGAATAATAAAAATTTAGAGGAGCAAAATTTGAATACCGTGATTCTATTAAATCCAAAAAACGAAGAAGCAATATATAATCTTGCGAAACTTAAATTAGAAAATTCTGACTATAAAAGAAGTAAAGAATTGAACAATAAATTAATGAACCTATGTAACAAATTTTGCTCTAAAAGCAAAGAGTTAGAAATTGAAATTGAAAATTTATCTAAAAATTAATGCAATTTCAAAACAGACAAGATAAAATTTTAATTATAGATTTCGGTTCTCAAGTTACTAAATTAATTGCAAGAAGGGTAAGGGACTTAGGGGTTTATTCAGAAATTATAACGCCTGAAGAAGTAAAAAAGATTAATGATTATAGCTTAATAAAAGGGATTATTCTATCAGGAGGGCCCTCCACAGTAACTAAAAAAAAGTTTCAAAATATACCTAAAAATATATTTAAAAAAAAAATACCCATCCTTGGAATTTGTTATGGACTTCAATTAATCGCAAAATTATTAGGAGGTAAAATCAAATCAGCAAAAAAAAAACGGGAATTTGGTAGAGCTTTTTTAATCAAAAAAAAAAATTCACTATTAATAAAAAATTTTTTCAATTCTAATTCTTCAGTATGGATGAGTCACGAAGACGCTGTAGTAAAATTACCTCAGAAATTTAAAATAATTGCTTCCACAAAGAACTCAAAATTAACAATTATTGAAAATACAAAAGAAAAAATATATGGAATTCAATTTCATCCAGAAGTAACGCATACTAATAATGGAAAAAAAATATTTAAAAACTTTTTATTTTTAATATGTAAAGTAAAAAAAAAATGGAGCATAAATTCGCAGAAAAATAGACTTATTAAAGAAATTAAAAAAAAAGTAAAAAAAGAAAAAGTAATTTGTGCTTTATCTGGAGGAGTTGACAGTAGTGTTGCTGCATTATTGATCAATAAAGCAATAAAGAAAAATTTGATATGTATAATGGTAGATACCGGCCTGATGCGAAAAAATGAGTTTAAAAATACCTTTAAGATATTTAAAAAAAAATACAAACTTAATATTAAATTAATTAACGCATCAAATTTATTCTTAAAAAAATTAAAAGGTATTTCTAATCCAGAAAAAAAAAGAAAAATTATCGGGAGTCTATTTATAAAAATATTTGAAAAAGAGTCAAAAAAATTTAAAAATGTTAAATTTCTTGCTCAAGGAACTCTTTATCCTGATATTATTGAGAGCAGATCTAGCAGTGGAAGCAAAACTTCAAAAATAAAATCTCACCACAATGTTGGAGGTTTACCAAAAAAGATGAAATTTAATTTACTGGAACCACTAAAAGAATTTTTTAAGGATGAGGTTAGGGTTTTAGGAAAAAATCTTGGTCTTAATGAAAGTATTTTATTAAGACACCCTTTTCCTGGGCCAGGACTTGCTATAAGAATACTTGGAAATATTACTAAAGAAAAGATTAAAATACTTCAAGAAACTGATTATATATTTATCAATGAATTAATTAAAAACAATCTTTACAGAAAAATTTGGCAGGCCTACGCAGCAATTTTACCCATAAAAACTGTTGGAGTAATGGGAGACTCCAGGACTTATGAGTATACTTGTTTACTAAGAGCGGTATCATCAGAAGATGGTATGACAGCTGACTATTTTAATTTTTCTAAGGATTTTATTGATAAAATATCAAATAAAATAATAAATAATGTTAAAGGAATAAATAGGGTTGTTTATGATATAACTTCAAAACCACCAAGCACAATAGAATTAGAATAAAAAAACTTCAAATGAATTATAAAATAAATAAAATTTTGAATAAAAAAAATAAAACTAAAATTGTATGTTTAACAGCCTATTCTAAAAATATAGCTAAAATTTTAGATAAATTTTGCGATATAATTTTGGTAGGAGACTCTATGGCAAACGTTTTATATGCTGAAAAAAATACTCATAACTTAACTATTGAAAATATTATCCAGCACACTTTAAGCGTGAGAAGGGGTGTAAAAAAAAATTTACTAGTAGTTGATATGCCAAAAGGTACTTACAAAAATATTACTATGGCAAAAAAAAATGCTAAATTAATAAAAAGTTCTACAAAGTGCGACGCTGTTAAAATAGAGAGCAATAGCAATAATTTTAATATTATAAAAGAATTAGTGAGTTTAAAAATTCCGGTCATGGGCCATATAGGATACACACCACAATTCAAGAATAAATTTAAGATTGAGGGTGATAGCGAAAACGAAAAAAATAAACTTATTAAAGAGGCTATAGAGATTGAGAAAGCAGGAGCTTTCTCCATAGTATTAGAGTGTATAACATCTAGAACTGCTCAATTAATTACTGAAAGATTAAAAATACCTACTATTGGAATAGGAGCCTCATCATATTGCGATGGGCAGGTCCTTGTTACAGATGACATGTTAGGTCTTAGTGGATTTTACCCTAAATTTGTTAAAAAATTTACTAATCTAAATAGAATAATTGAAAAAGCTGTAAAAAAATATAGTAGAGAAGTGAAAAAAAATAAATTTCCATCAAAGAAAAATTTTTTAAATGGATCAAAATATAGATAAAGCATCTAATTTAAGAGAAAAACTAAGTTTTTTTTATAAAAAAAATAAATTAAAAATTATAATACTAGTAATTTTTACTATTATTTCTTTACTATTGTTGTCTTACTATAAAATATATAAAGACGATCAAAAGAAACTAATATCGGAAAGATACATTCAAGCAGGAATTTACTTATCATCAAATCAAATAAAAGAGTCAGCAATAATCTTTGAAGAGATAATAAATAGTAAAAATGAATTTTACTCACTACTTGCTCTTAATACAATTTTAGAAAGAGATTTTAAATTTAACAAAAGTAAAATTTTAGAATTTTTTAAGATAGTAGAAAGTTTAGATATTACGAGGGAACAGCAAGATCTTTTAAAAATTAAAAAAGCACTTTTTTTAATTAAAAATTCCGATGACTCAAAAGGAAAAGAGTTGCTTGAAAAAATTCAAAATTCAGACTCAAAATTTAAAAAAATTGCTGAAGAAATTTTATCTGATTAATTCAAAAATGAAATTAATTTTACCTTTTTTAATAATCATCTTTTTAAATAATTGTTCATTTGATAATAAATCCGGAATTTGGCAAAATGAAAAAACAATTTCTAAAAAAGATAATAAATTTAGAGAATTTAAAACTCTAAGATCTATAAACGACTCTTACAATGAAACTGTGGTATTTAATAGGAATTTTGACCTTAAAGTTGATGATAAAATAAATAATTCGTTTTGGAGGGATATTTATTTTAACGATGGGAATAATTTTAAAAATTTTAATTTCAGCAACTATAATAAAAAAACTTTTCTAGGAAAAAAAATTTCAAGATATGAAATTAACAAACATTTTTTATATGAAGAAGACTATATAATTACAAGTGATGTTAAAGGAAATGTAATAATTTTTTCCATAAAAGAAAATAAGATATTAAAAAAGTTTAATTTTTACAAAAAAAAATATAAAAAAATTCAAAAAAATCTTAATTTCATACTTGAGAAAAAAATTTTATATATAACTGATAACATTGGCTTCATATATGCATTTGATATTAAAAATGAAAATATTTTATGGGCAAAAAATTATAAAATTCCTTTTCGATCTAATATCAAAATTTATAAAGAAATGATCATTACAGCCACTCAAAATAATAACTTATTATTTTTTAACAAAAAAACAGGCGCTATACTCCGTTTAATACCAACAGAAGAAACGGTAGTAAAAAATCAATTTATAAATAATTTAGCCATAGACGCAAATATTTCTTTTTATTTAAATACTTACGGCTCTTTATATGCAGTAGATAACTCAAATATGAAAATTATTTGGTTTTTAAATTTAAATAAATCTTTAGATTTAAATGCAAGTAATTTATTTTTAGGTAATCAAGTAGTAATAAATGATAACAAATTATTTGTCTCTACAAATAATTTTCTTTATGTAATAAATAAAAATGATGGGAGAATTATTTATAAAAAAAATATTATTCTCGCATCTAAACCTCTTGTTTCTAATAATTACATACTTTCAATAACAAAAAATAATTTTTTAATTTTAATGAATGCTGACGACGGTAAAATTATTTATTCCTACGAAATTGCCAAAAAAATAGCTGATTATTTAGAGTCTAAAAAGAAAAAAATAGATTTTAAAAATATTTTTTTTGCTAATGATAGAATTTTAATTTTTCTAAAAAATTCATATATTTTGAGTATTAGAATTAATGGTGAAATAGAAAAAATTAGTAAACTTTCATCAAAAATTTATTCAAATCCAATATTTATAAAAGGTTCTTTGTTATTTTTCGATAAAAAAAATAGGCTGGTAATATCAAATTAATTGTTTGATTTTCCGCTCAAAAGAGAAAGCTGCTTTACTTTTAAACCTTCTAAGTTATCTAGCGGGGTAATTGGATACTCCCCAGTAAAATAATGATCACTAAACTGAGGATAAGTTGAATTTCTTTCCTCACCAGTCAAAGCTCTATATAGGCCGCTTAAGCTTAAAAATTTCAAACTTCTAGCATTAATATAGTCGCACATTTCTTGATTATTTTTTTCATTAGCTAGCAATTCTTTTTTTGTTGGCATATCTACACCATAAAAATCTGGAAATTTGATTTCTGGGCAAGCAATTCTAACGTGCACTTCTTTTGCTCCTGACTCATATAGCATCTTAACTATTTTATGACATGTTGTCCCCCTTACTAAAGAGTCATCTATTAAGATTATAGATTTATTTTTTACAATGGTTTTTGTTGAACTAAGTTTTAGTTTAACTCCTAAGCTTCGTATATTTTGAGTAGGTTCAATAAATGTTCGTCCAACGTAATGGTTTCTTATTAAACCTAATTCAAATTTCTTTTTTGACTGTTCAGCAAAGCCCAATGCCGCTGGAACACCCGAGTCCGGTACTGGTACAATTAAGTCAGCTTTAATATCTGTCTCTCTTGCAAGTTGAGCTCCAAGATTTTTCCTGTATTCATAGGCGCATTTTCCGTTTATTAAACTGTCTGGTCTTGCAAAGTATATATATTCAAATACACACGGCCTCGCTTTTTGAAGTGGAAAAGGTTTGATACTTTTTAATTGATTATTTTCAATTATTACAATTTCACCATTTTCAATTTCTCTTATGAATGTAGCACCTACTATGTCTAAAGCGCATGTTTCAGACGCGAATATATAAGAGTCCTTTAATTTACCAATTACTAATGGTCTGATACCGAAGGGATCTCTTACTCCAACTAATTTCTTATTAGTCATAAGAATTAAAGAATAACCCCCTTGTATTTGAAAAAGAGCATCAATTAATTTGTCAGTAAATTTCTCCCTTGTAGATTTTGCTATCAATTGAACGATTGTTTCTGTATCGCTTGTTGTTCTAAAAATTGCACCGTCTTTTACCAGAGTTTCTCTTAAAAAAAGCGCATTAGTTAAATTTCCATTGTGAGCAACACTTAAACCACCCATGTGCAAATCAGCAAAAAAAGGTTGAATATTTCTTAAAGAAGTTTCTCCGGTAGTAGAGTATCTATTATGTCCAATTGCAAAATATCCTGACAATTTTTTTAAAATTTCTGGATCTGTGAAATGATCTCCTACTAAACCTTGACGTTTTTCTGAATGGTAATTTTTTCCGTCAAAAGACACTATTCCACAGCCTTCCTGACCTCTATGTTGAAGAGCATGTAGACCTAAGGCCACAAGAGCAGAAGCGTCTTCGTGATTTGATATTCCAAAAATACCACACTCTTCTCTTAGTTTATCTGTGTTAGATTTTTTCAATTTTTTCTTTCGTATCAATAAAATCTTCATTTGATGGAAATTCTTCAATTAAAATTTCACTACCTTTAATTATTACTTCAAAAGAGATTGCATCTTCTGCAGATATACCCCAATTTTTATAAGGATAAAACCAATTTAATATTGAAAATATACACACTGAAACTATATAACCTTTAAATACTCCAAAAATTAAACCAAAAGTTTTATCTATTGACCCAACACCTGTCCAAGTAACGGCTTTACTTAATGTTTTCCCCATTAAAATAATTATAAAAAGACTTATAATAAAGATTGCAATTCCAAGACCAACATTATTAATAAATTCAGACTCAATATACTCTCTTACAACAGGCTGAAGTTTAGGTACCAAAATAATAGTTATTATTGTTGAGATAATCCATTTCATAAAAGAAATTAAACTTAAAGAAAAACCCTTTAAAAAACACTGTACGATACAATATATAAAAATTATAGCAACGAAAGTATCAAAAAAATTCAAGCTATTAATAAAATAATCAAAAAAATTATTTATCATTTAACTTTTTGTAATTATTGAATGGTTTATAAATTAAAATTAATTTTGGAAGTAAAGTTAAAACTGAAATCATCGCTAACAACATAGCTAAACCAGTAAATACTCCAAAATAAATTGTTGGAATAAAATTAGAAAAAATAAGAATTGAAAAACCAAATACAATCGTTATTGAAGTATTTAAAATTGCTATGCCTACCGTATTATGACATCTATCAAGTGTTTGATCGTAGTCATTAATCTTCCTAAATTCTTCTCTAAATCGATAAATATAATGAATGCTGTTGTCTACGGCTATTCCGATAGTAATCGCTGCAATAGTGATTGTCATCATATCTAAAGGTATATTCATTAATCCAATTACTCCAAGAATAAAAATTGCTGCAAGAAAATTAGGAATTATACCAATGAAAGAAATAGTAAGGTTTCTGAATAGAACCTGAAACATTAAAAAAATTCCAAATAATACTATTCCGAGTGTTAGAATTTGTGATTTAAATAAACTTTGTAATAAGTTATTAAATAATATTAAAACTCCTGTTAATTTATAATCTTCTTCTTTTAAACCAATATTATTTTTAAGGTCTAAGTTAATTTTTTTAATTAAATCGTTTCTTTTCAAATCTTCTAAAGAATCTTTTATTCTTACAGATATCCTAGCCTCATCTTTTTCAACTGATATATATGGTGAAATAATCTCTGATTTAATCTCATTAGGAATTTTGCTGTATAAGACTGCAATTTCGAGGCTTTGCAACTCCTTTTTATTAAGTTCCTCTGCGACTCTCAATATGGAACCAAAAGATAAAACCTTACCTATTTCTGGGAGTGATTCTAAATAATCATGAACTTTTAAAATTTTATCCATTTTATCTCTTGTAAACCAATATTTTGATTTATCATCAGTGCTCTGAGTATCTTCATCCCATTCAGAAAACTCATCCTCACTTTTTTCATTTATATCTTTTACAGGAAACTTAAGAATAACATTTAAAGGAGTTGTGCCACCGAGTTCTTGATCAATTTTTTTCATACCTTTATAGATTTCGGTTTCCTTATTAAAATAATTTATAAAACTATTTTCAACTTCAAGTTTTGATACTCCCACGATACTCGCTAAGAAAATTGCTCCAACAAAAGAAAATATATATATTCCGTTTTTTTTAGCAGTAGAGGCTAATAAAGATGTGATTAACGACTTTTTTGAATTCCTAACACTTATTTCATTTCCCAGAGAAAAAACATTTAATAATGATGGCAGAAGTAGAAAAGTTACAAATAATGAAACCAGTAATCCAGAAGTCATCATCCAACCGAAATCAATTATTGGTTTTATACCACTGAATATTAGTGATAAAAAAGCGCAAATCGTTGTTAGTACTGTATATAATATAGGAGGCATCATTTTTTTACTAGCAATAAACACAGCTTCTTGATTTGTGTATTGGGTATTTTCTTTTTTTAATTGTAAAAATCTTACGGTTAAATGAATATTCATTGCCATATTAAGTATTAACATTAAAGCTATAAAGTTCGATGAAATAACAGTTACTTTCCAACCAACCATACCTAATAAACCTAGCATGATTATTACAGATGTTGCGCAGCCTAATAATGGTATTACTACCCATTTCAAATTTCTGAAAATTAACCAAAGAGTTATAATTATAAAAATAAAGACACCAATGCCAAAAACGATTATGTCGCTTTTTATAAATCTCATCATATCATCAGCAATCATAGGTATACCGCCTAAATGAATTTTTGCATTTTCTCCATATTTGTTAATTATATCTCTAATTTCTTTAATATTTTGGCTATTTCTTAAATTGTAGAGATCTTTATAATCATCATAATCTTTTAAAAAATTTTTATAATTTAGTTTTTCCTCTTTGGTTAAACCTACCTCATTAATCTGATTAAAATAATTTTCTTTTATTTTAATATATTCAGCCAATCTCTCATCTTTTTTTAAATAAACTACTATACCCGAGGTTTTACCATCTTTGCTTATCACATAATTTTGATAGATCGGACTATTTTTAATTTCTTCAAAACCTCTCTTTTTATCAACTTCTGGATAGGCTAAGGTTTTATAATTTTTTAATCTATCCATTAGCCCTTCATCAGTACTTTTTAGCAAAGGAACATCTATGACAGTAATTACACTATCTACCCATGTTAATTTCTCAATTTTAGATTTCAATAATTGTAAATCTAGTATTGTTTCATTTTCTGTGAAACTTGAAACTGGTGAATATGTAAGAACTAAAAAATCCTTAGATCCGTATCTTTCATTAACTTCTCTTAAATATTTTAAATCTTTATCACCCTCTAATAATAGCGCATCAGAGGAAGCATCTAATTTAAAGTTTTTAGATTGATATATAAAAAAAATAATTACAATCCCCAATAAAAGAAGAGTTAGTTTAGAGAAATCTATGACAAGTTTTTTATAAATATAAGACCACATCTAGATAATTCAGATATATCTTAATTTCTTTATAACTAAAGAAAAAATTATATTTAATTTTTACTCAAATCTTTGAATTTCGTATAAATTCCCTCAAACTCTACTTTGATTGTGCCAGTTGGCCCATGTCTTTGTTTACCCAATATAATATCAGCCAAACCGTTAACATCATTCATTTTAGATTGCCATTCTGCATGTTCTATCGACCCTAATTTTGGCTGTTTTCTCTCTAAATAATATGCCTCTCTGTAAACAAACATCACTACATCCGCATCTTGCTCTATTGAACCTGACTCTCTTAGATCAGCTAGTTGTGGAAGTTTGTCATCTCTTTGTTCAACTGCTCTTGATAATTGAGACAAAGCGAGCACTGGAACTGATAATTCTTTTGCTAAAGCTTTCAAACCTTGAGTAATTTCCGAAATCTCTTGAACTCTATTTTCATTTTTGTTTGAACTTGATCGCATTAGTTGAATATAATCTACGACTATTAAACTTAATCCATTAAGTCTTTTTATCCTTCTCGCTCTATTGCTTAAAGCAGCAATAGTAATTGCAGGAGTTTCATCAATGAATAGAGGTAAATTGTAAATATTTCTTGAAGTTTCTATATATCTATTTATTTCTTCTTCAGTAATTTTTCCTCTTCGAACATCATCCGATTTAATTCTAGTTTGTTCAGATAAAATTCTTGTTGATAGTTGCTCTGAAGACATTTCAAGTGAGAAAAATGCAACAGACGATTTTTCTTGTCGACTCATAATATGTTGAGAAGCGTTGAAAGCTATATTGGTTGCTAAAGCAGTCTTACCCATTGATGGTCTTCCGGCTAAAATAATCAAATCAGATTTGTGAAGTCCTCCTAATTTTTCATCTAAATCGCTAAGACCTGTAGGAACACCGACTAATCCTTGATCACTTTGTATTGCCATGGTTGCCATTTGTATAGTTTGATCTATTGCATGTTTAAATTTTAAAAATGATTGTGAAAAAGTTCCCTTTTCGGCTAAGTTAAAAAGTGCTCTCTCAGTGTCTTCAATTATTTTATCAGCATTTTGCTCTTGAGAATTAGCGTTTATAGTATCAGAAGAGAGTTTATCTGAAATTAAAACCAATTCTCTTCTTAAATACATCTCATGAATAATTTTTGCATAGTCGATTGCTTGTTTAGTAGATCCTGAAAATCTTGTAAGTTTAACTAAATATTCTGTTCCACCAACTTCATCTAACATATTATCCTTTTCAAAAAAATTCTTTAAAGTAATAGGATTTGCTATCATTCCTTTGTTATTTAAATTCTCTATTACCTCAAAAATTTTGAGATGAGCAGGATCGTAAAAATAGGACGAGTTAATAATTGTTGAAATTTCATCAATAATATCATTATTCACCAAAATTGAACCAATCAATGCCTGTTCAGCCTCAATATTAGAGGGTTGCTTGTTTTCTAAATCATGTTTAACTGGTTTAATTTCTTTCACAAAAATATAATAAATCAAACACTTATGAGTAAAAGTAAAAAGTTACAAACTTTTTTTTTTCACTGTGGAGAAGTTATTTAGACTGGATTTTGTCAATTTTTATTGAAATTGTTGCTTTAACCTCTGAATGGAAATTAATATCAACACTGTAAGTTCCTATCTTATTAAGTTCCTCTTTTAGTATTATTTGTGAAGGACTTACATCAGCACTGGTTTTCTCTCTAATCAAGTTTGTTATTTCTTTTGGTTTTATTGATCCGTAAAGATCACCATTTTCTTTACTTTCTTTTTTAAAAAGAAGTTTTTTATTATTAACCAACTTAGCAATTTCTTTAGATTTATTTTTTATCTCAATATTTTTTTTATTTAGTTCATCTTTCTTTTTATTAACATAATCTTGATTTTCTTTATTGAATCGCAAAGCTTTACCATTTTTCAAAAGATAGTTTCTACCGTACCCATTTTTAACTTTAACTCGATCTCCTATGCTTCCTAAGTTAAATATATTTTCTAAAAGAATTATTTCCATTAAATTAATCCTAATATCTTTGCTTTTTTAATCTCTCTAGTAAGTTTTTTTTGTTTGTTATAGGAAACTGATGTAATTTTAGAGGAAATAATTTTACCATTTTCAGACACATATTTTCTTAATAAACTTACATTTTTATAATCAATTACTGGGGCATTTTTTATCGATAAAGGACATTTTTTAGAAAATTTTCCATCATTTTTTTGAAATAAACTTAGCTTACTAAGCGAGTTAGATCCTTTTTTTTGAAACCTTTTATTTCTACGCTTCATTTTTTATTTTTCTTTTCTAAAGAATTCATTTTTAGTGTCTAATTTTTTATATTTAACTGTGAGAAATCTAATAATAGATCCGTCTAATTTAATTCTTTTATTTATTTCACTCAAAGTATTTCCATTTCCCTCGAATTTATAATGAATATAAAATCCTTTTTTGTAATTTTTAATTTTATTTGCTAAACTCAAAAGCCCCCATTCTTCTATTTTTATTACTTTTCCGGATGAATTATTTATTAGTTGATTGTACTTATCCTTAAGATTTTTTAATTCATTTGCAGCTAAATCTTGCTTAGCAATAATTGTATTCTCGTAAAAAGCCATAGTTTATGTTAGTTAGTTTATTAAAAAATTAATAAAATCTGGGTTATACTATAATAATGAATTATAGCAATACTAATAATTACTAATATAACTTTAATAAAAATGAGCGCTTTATTGTTTCCAGGTCAAGGATCCCAGGTAGTCGGAATGGGAGCAGAGTTTTATAATAATTTTGATTTCGTTAAAAAAATTTATAAAGAAGCAGATCAAATATTAGGTTTTCCAATATCTAAAATAATCCTGGAGGGCCCAAGCGATGAGCTGCAGATGACTAAAAATACGCAACCAGCAATATTAACGGTAAGTTATGCAATCTTTCAAGTTTTAAAAAATGAATTTAATTATAGCATTAGCAACTTCAAGTGTTTTGCTGGTCATTCCTTAGGAGAGTACAGTGCTTTAGTTTGTTCAGACTCTTTGAAGTTTTCAGATGCTCTTTATCTTTTACACGAAAGAGGTAAAGCAATGCAGGAGGCTGTTCCTCTTGGAAAAGGCAGCATGATTGCTGTTCTAGGTAGCTCAATAAATAAAATTAATGACCTTATCAAGGTTGCTAAAGTAGAAGATAGCTGTGAGATAGCAAATGATAATGCAGTTGGTCAAGTGATTTTAAGTGGAAAAAAAGAAAGTGTTGAAATCTTTCAATCAATTTTAAAAAATGAGAAAATAAAATTTATTCCTCTTAGAGTAAGCGCACCTTTTCACTGTTCACTAATGAAACCTGCCGCAGTTTCAATGAGTCATAAAATTAATAAGACTGAATTTTCTATCTCAAAAATTGATATAATTAATAATGTGACTGCTAAAGTAGAAAAAAATCCAGATGATATAAAAAGACTTTTGATAGATCAAATTTCAAGTACGGTCAGGTGGCGAGAAAGTATTTTAAATATGTTTGACATGGGTGTAAAAAATTATATCGAAATTGGTCCTGGAAAAGTTTTAGTAGGAATGGTAAAAAGAACCCTAAAAGATGTCAATTGCTTTTCAATTAACTCAATTACTGATATTAAAAACTTAAATGATAAAATTAAAAGATAAAAAAATACTTATTACTGGAGCAACAGGTGGTATAGGAAAAAGTTTAATAAATAAATTCAATAATTACGGTTGTAAAATAATTGCCACCGGAACCAATGAAACTAAACTTGAAAGTTTAAAAAAAGAATTTAAGGGTATTTCCGTTGAGAGATTTAAACTAGATGAACATGATAAAATAGAGAATTTTATTGAAAAGGTTGATAAAGATCTTGGCGGGATAGATATTTTAGTGAATAATGCTGGTATTAATTTAGACAATCTTTCTATAAGATTGACGGAAGAGAATTGGAAAAAAGTTTTAGATTTAAACTTAACTTCTACGTTTTTAATGTGCAAATTTTCAATCAAAAAAATGCTTAAAAAAAAATATGGAAAAATAATTAATATTACATCGATAGTAGGTCATACAGGAAATTTAGGACAAGCTAATTATTCTGCATCAAAAGCTGGGATAGTAGCTTTTTCAAAAAGTATGGCTATAGAATATGCAAAAAAAAATATAAATATCAACTGTGTTTCACCAGGTTTTATTAAAACAGATATGACAGATGGAATAGATGAAGAATTTAAAAAAATTTTAATTAGTAAAATTCCATCAGGAAATCTTGGAACTGGGGATGATGTTTCAAATTGTGTAGCATTTTTAGCATCTGATATGGCAAATTATATTAATGGAGAAACTATTCATGTGAATGGAGGAATGTATATGGCTTGACAATTCTTATTATTAATCTAATAAGAAATTAAACAATTATGAAAGGATTTCATGTCAGAAGAAGTTAAAAATAAGATAAAAAAGATCGTTGCAGACCATCTAGGTATAGAAGAAGAAAAAGTAACAGAAGAAGCTAGTTTTATTGATGATTTGGGAGCTGATAGTTTAGATACAGTCGAGTTAGTTATGGCTTTTGAAGAGGAGTTTGGTTCAGAAATATCTGATAGTGAAGCTGAAAAAATTCTTACCGTAGGTGATGCAATAAAGTTTATTGAGAGCAAATCTAGCTGAGAAAATATAAATTATTTCGTTATGAAGCATGATAGTAAAAATATCATGGTTATTTTATCATCTCCATCGGGAGCAGGTAAAACCACGCTTACAAAAAAAATTCAACAAAAATACCAATCATTTAAAATTTCAGTTTCTCATACCACAAGATCTCCTAGATCGAACGAGGTTGAAGGAGTGGATTATCATTTCGTATCTCATGATAAATTTAAAAAATTAATAAGTGATAAAAAATTTTACGAATATGCGAAAATATTTGATAATTACTATGGCACTTTAAAAGAGAATGTAGATAAAACAATCAAAAAAAATGACATCATATTTGATATTGATTGGCAAGGTACAAAACAGCTTTCAAAATTTGATAATTTAAATTTACTTAAAATATATTTGATTACTGAAAATAAAGCTGAATTAAAAAAAAGACTTATAAACAGAAATCAGAATACAGAACAAGAGATTGAGAGTAGATCTAAGTCTTTCGATGAAGACATAAAGCACTGGAATGATTATGATTATATAGTAATTAATAAAAATTTGGAAATTTGTTTTAAACAAATTGAAAAAATCATTCAAAATTGTAAAAAAAATTTAATTAATCCTCGTATAGTTTTGTAATTTTATAGAAAGTCTCAGGCTTCATTTCAGAAGGTCTCAAGTGTAGTTTAAGCCCAGGGATTTTCTTATAATCTTTACTGCTAAGAATTTTTTTAATATTTTTATTTATCATTTTTCTTTTATTGGAGAATAAAATATTGGTTATTTTTTCGAGATTGTTAATTTTTCTTATTTTTATCTGATTTTTTGATTTAGGACGTAAATGTAAAACTATCGAGTTCACTTTTGGTTTTGGGATAAAGCAGTTAGGTGAAACTAAAAATTTTTTGATTAAATTTACTCTATATTGAGTGAGGATCGATAGCCTCCCATAGTTTGGTGATAAGTATTCTCCTATAATCTTTTCTCCTAATTCTTTTTGAAACATGAAAATAATCTCAGAAAATTTAGGAGGCCATTTTTCAAATTTTAAAAATTTAACAAGTATTTGTGATGATATATTGTAAGGAAGGTTTCCAAATACAATAGAATTTTTTAATATTATTTTCTCTAAATTTAATTTAAGCACATCATCATTTACTATCTTAATAGATGAATTTTCATTGTATTTTAATTTTAAGTTATTAACTAAATTATTATCCTTTTCGATTAGATACAAAGATTTTGGATTTTTTTTCAAAATTTCATCTGTAAGAGCTCCATAGCCTGGACCAATTTCTACAACATTCTTATCATTAATTTCTGTTAAATTTACTATTTTTTTAATAATATTTTTATCTTTTAAAAAATTTTGTCCTAAAGATTTTTTTGAAAACTTCATCTTTTATTTTTTTTCACATAATCAATACAACTCATTAAACTAATGATATTTGCCTTTTTTTTTCCGATTAAATTGACCGCTGTTCCGTGATCAGGAGATACTCTTAAGTATTTCAAACCTAATGTAATATTGATAGCATCAAATTTAAATAAAGTTTTGAAAGGTGACAAAACTTGATCGTGATACATCCCAACAATAACATCAAATTCTTTATAGTTTTTAATAAATAAAGTATCTGAAATAAGGGGGCCTTTTATCTTATAACCTTTTTTTGATAGTTTTTTAATTACAGGAGCTATAATTTTATTTTCCTCAGAATTTTTTCTTAACTCTGCGTTATGAGGGTTTAGACCCAACACACCAATTCTAGGTTTTTTTTTATACTTTTTTCTATACCATAAGTTTATAACATTTAACTTATTAATAATTTTGTTGGAATTGATATTTTTTGATACATCTTTAACATCTATATGTGTAGTAATAGGGCAGACTGATAGTTTTTTATTTTTAATAAGCATAGTTTCTGAGTGGTTTTTAACATTACACTTTAATGCCAAATATTCTGTTACACCCATATTTTTTCTTCCCAATAGTTTTTTATCTATTGCACAGTTGATAATACCGTTAACGTTTTTATCTAAAGCTAACTTATGACCTAATTCTAAAGAATTTTTAATAAATTTAGATGCATTTTTATAAGAAACGTTAAATGGATTTTTGAAATTTAATTTTACATTTATAATTTTTAGATTATGATTTTTCACATCTTTTAAGTTATCAACTTTCAATAGTTTTATTTTATATTTTAATCTTTTAAATTGTTTCTTTATCAAATCATAATTAGAAACCAAAAATATTTTTTTTTTTGTATCAAGATCTAGTTTTTTCCAACACTTATAGATTAATTCTGAATTAATACTATTAGGATCACCAGATATGATTATAATTTTGTTGTTGATCATTTTTTATATTCTATAAGACTATTATTTTTAAGTTTTGACAAATGACTTCTTGAATATAAACTAAATAATTCATTTTTTTTTCGATTTATTATATTTTTTCTTAATTCACCAATGTTTAAGCCATCAGATTTAGAAACCTTTTTATCTGTCAATTTAAAAAATAAAACTGAGGATTGTCTTATTATTGGTTTTGAAACCTCTCCTATTTTTAAAGCACTTATAGTATTGTAAAATTCTTTTGATAATGATTTCGAATTTATCCATCCTATATCTCCCTTATTAGAAGAAGATTCTGCAATACTATATTTTAAAGCTGAAATTTCAAACCCCTCACTTTTAATTAGATTTTCTAAATTATTAATTTTTTTGTCGTCTGATGCATCATTATTTAAAGAAACTTCAATCTCTGAAATTTTATATTCTTCAATTGATTTTTCTTTTTTTAGCATTTCCTTAATTTCTTTATTTAAGATCTCCTCATCTATTTGAATTTTTTTTGAGTAAATTTGATAAATTAATTTTTGCCATTTAAATTGAGTTTTTATCTCATCTAGAAATAATTCATAATCCAAATTATTTTCTTTAAATTGATCTTTTAATTTGTTCAGATTATTAGAAGTAAGTGAAACTAAATAATTATTCAATTGTATTGGATCATCTTTGAAATTGTATTTACTTACTTCAATTTTTCTAAGCTTATATTGAATTAAGCTATCCAATGCATTTTTTTTTAATTCATTTATATTTGTTTGATTAATATCCTTGTTAGTCAAAATTAGGATACTTAATATTTTATTCCTTATTTCAAACTCTGTTAAAATTTCATTTTCTATTTTTAAAATAATTTTACTTGAATAGTTCGCAAATACAGAACTAGTAAATATATTTAATATGGGTAAAAAGAAAATTAAAAATAAAAATTTTTTCATTTACTTAAAGCTGGAGAATTAATACTTCCAAAAGGTGTAAGAGTTATTTTAAACATTATAGAATTTTCTGGCTCAAGCTCTGAGTCGGTATAAAACTCTCTTCGAAATACGACTCCAGCTCTTAAGCAATCATTTAAATATTCATAGCTTAAATTATAAAATTCAGAAGAATTGGTTATTAAATTTCTCTTTGTTTCAACGGAAAATAAACCGTTTTGGTTCTTTGCTAAATCTACTTTTGTTTTAAAGTATTCTTGATCACCTATGTGATTATCTTCATGAAGATATTTAAAATCGAATTGAACTGGGTCGAAATTCAGAGTTGTACCAAATTCATTATAATTTACATCTTTATAGCTCTGATCAACTGAAAAATTGTATCGTAGACTAAAGTTTTCATTGATATCATAGCTAGCTGATCCAACTAAATCTGATATTTTTTCATCTAAACTTGTGATAGATGCCATTTTCTTATTCTCTTTTTCGCTAATAACCTGAGCAACTGAAAAGTCAAAAGATTGATCATCTTTCTTAATTTTATAATCAAAACCTATTGTACTACTCAAGCCTGTCTCAAAGTTTTTAATGCTATCATCCACTCTGTTTAAACTGTACGCATTAATTGGATCTAATCTTGAGCCATTTCTCTCTTTTCTCATACTGCCTGGAGAAAATTTTAACATTATTTTTGGTTTCAATAAATGCTTTCCTCTATTGGTTTGTTTTTGAAAGTTTATTTCTGTTAAATATCCAAAAGCTCCATATATTTCATTTGTCGGCTCATCTTTATAAAGCTCTTCATTCCTGGTTTCATAATTAATATTTCTAATTTGACTAAATAATTTTCCTTGTATACCTGATTTAAAATATAGATCTTTCATGTTCCAGTTTAAATCATTAACAAAAAAACTGTTAAATTTGTTAGTATCATAATTATGAACCTGAATAACAGACTGAAGATCTAAATTGCCAAATAGTTCATTATTGATTAAATTTTTACCGATAGTTATTTCTGGTAAAATGTATTCGTACTTATCATTATAATCATCATTTAAAGTTTCATATATACTTGCATTAAATCCAAAAAAAACATCCTCATTTTCACGAGTAAAACTCAATGAATTTTCTAAAGTGCTCGTGTTATGATCAACAAGATTAGACTGTATTTTATAGAGTTTTAAATATTTGTCATTCGAAACATTTTGAACTGTCAAATTGAAACTATTATCAGACTCTTTTTCAGCTCTTACACTTTTAAAATTTTTAGAAAATCTTGAAAAAAAATGAGATTTATTGCCAGGTGTCTTTTTTGAACTAGTTTTTTTATAACCTTCTGTAAAACCAAAATCAAAAAGAAGATCAGAATTTTTAAATACTTGGTGGTACTCTCCGATAAATAAAGGATTCTCTGTTGCATATAATCTGTTAGTAAATGTAAAATTTTTATCGTCATCAACTGCAAAAAAGTAAGGGATAGAAACACCCGTGCCTAAATTTTTTGCATACTTTAAACTAGGAGGCAAAAATCCTGACCTTCTTTTTACAGTAGGATCTGGATGTGAAAGTTTAGGTATATAAAAAATTGGTATATCGTAAACTTTTACTAAAGCATTATCATAATAAATTGTTTTCTTTTTGCTATCATGTAACATTTTTGATGACTGTATTGTCCAAGGGGGACATTTATCATCTTTTCTATAATCACATAAAGTAAATATACTTTTGTTGAAAATTTTTTTTTCATTGTCAATCTTGAAAGTATTGGCGAAGACTCGAGGTTTATTACTTTCGTTGATCTTAAAATTTTTATCATTCAGAAAAGCTTTAATGTCGGTACCTAAAATTTCTTTTTTTTTTTGTATCAATATATACTTGAGAGAACTCATATTCATTTTTTTTAATATCTTCAATCGTTACTTTGCCTATAGATTTAAAAATATTTTTTTTAATCATATATTCAAAATTTTCTAAACTTATTGTATTTAAATCTTGATCTGTAATGATAGTTTTGTTGTCTGACAATATAATTTGATTAATATTGTCTAAAATAATATCCTCACCTTTTAAAAAATAATTCTCAGAGGTATTGATTTCAGTAAGTCCAATGCTTTTAAAAATTTTTGTCTTTTCATTATATTCCGCAAAATTAGCTTGGATCTTATTTTTTTTATCATCCGTAGCCAAAATATTTCCTTTCAATTTAATAATACCTTTTTTTCTGTCATATTCTGCATAATCGCTTTTAATTGTATAATTCTTCTCTACAATTAGGACTTCATTTTCAAAAATTGTAATTTCTTTGTTTTTATCTATTGTGATGTTTTTTGAATTTATTTTTAAGTTTTCACCAAATAAAACCGTATTAAAAAAAATTGTAAAACAAATTATCAATATTTTATTTTTCATTAATTTGTAAAACTCCTATAAATGTAAAAAAACCTAATGCAATCACTGGGGCCCAAATAGCAAGGATAAGTGGAATTCTATTGGTTTGTCCTAAAGCTAAAGAAAGATCTTTTAAATAAAACGTTAATATGCATGTGATAAAACCAAGAAAAATTAATCTAAAATTATCTGATTTTTTTAATGTATTCATAGTAAAAACCGAGGCTAGTGCAGTCATCAAAAATAAAAAAAAGGGCAAAGAAAGCATAGAGTGCAAGCTTTGATTAAGGAATATTGCATTATAACCGTTATTGATTAATTTTTCATAATTAAAGATAAGGTCGGTAAATGAAAGTGTATCAAAATTTTTAAATAAACTATTTATTTTCTCGTAATCATAAGTTGAATTAATTCTATAATTTTTTAAGTTTCTAGATTTAATAATTCCATTTTTTTCCTCAAAAATTATCACTTCATTCATTACCCAGTCATTTGACTTTATATCAACCTCTTTAGATACAATTTTATTTAAGAGTATAGAGTTATTATCTAAATGAAAAATTGTTACATCTATTAACTTAAAACCCTCTGGTTTTGCAGCAGCAATTATTCTTTGTTTGTCATTTAAATTTTCTTTAATCCAAAGTCCATTTTTGTTAAACGAAATAAGATGATCTATATCTTTAGAATAATTTGATTTTGTTTTTTCGTAATATTTTGACATAGAAGAAGTTATTGGATTAGCTGCTATCAGAACAATCCACCCAATAAAAAATGATGTAATTGCAAGAATAAAAAAAATTTTTAAATTAGAAAATCCAAATATTTTAAAAGTAAGAAGATCCTTTGAATTTCTAACCTTCATCATATACCACATACTTGAAATAAAAATGATGAATGGTAAAATTTTAATAATCATACTTGGTATATAAATACTTGTAAGCATTAAAGGTAATAAAATACTAACATCAATATTTTTAAAAAACTCTATTTCTTCAAATAAATTTAATATTAAACCAAAACAATAAGCGATTATTACAACTAAACCAAAAGCCTTTAAAAAATTTTTTAAAATATAATTAAAAATTATTTTATTCATATCAATTTTGCCTCTTGTGAAAACTTAAATGATAGAAAAAAATAAATTATTAAAAATAATAAAAAAGGGATAGTTATAAATGCTACAAGTATAAAATTATTTATACCAGTGTATCTAACAGCCAACTCTGTAAATAATAGCAAGAGAAAACTATATAAAAAAACAATTGCTTTATTAAAATATATTTTTTTTGATTTTATTAATAACAACGCTGATATCAATGACAAAACAGGTATATAAAATGGAATTATTACTCTTCTATTCAAAGTAGGCAAAATTTCTTTTTTAAAACTTTCATTGCAATATTTTTGCTCTATACTCTCTGAAAAAAAGCATTCTACCAATTTTAAAGTAGATGTCTCTTGAATTTTAGGTTCTTTAATTGTATTAGTATTCAGATCTCCTAAATCAATATTTAATCTTTCAAATTTAATAATTTCGGTGTCTAAATTCTTTTTCGTAGAAATTATTTGACCATTAAGTAATAACATTCTTTTATCATTTATAACCCCGCTCTTAGCCAAAATAGTGGTTGAGCTTGTTTCAGAAATGTTTGAGGATAAATTTTTAAGATTATTTCCTTTATCGTGTAAGAAAATATTTTGAATTTCATTATTTATTTTTTTCTCCACAATAAATGTAAAACCCTTAAAAGTGTCACTAAATTGTTGAGTTTTAATTGTTGGGAGAAAAAGGTTTAAGTTGTCATTGCTCATAAGTTGTCTAGATTTATTTAGAATTTGAGGAGTAACTAAAGTTGTAAGTATTAAATAAAATGACAAAATAATTACTGATGAAAAAAAAAATAAATTAACGATATAAATTTTTTTAACACCTGAAGTCCACAAAATTACAAATTCGCTGTCCTGGAGATGTTTTAAAATAAATATTGTTATTGCCAAAAGAAAAGATAATGGAATAAATTTCGGAGCTATACCGAATAGATTAAAAATAGAGTATTGAAAATACGTAGTTACAGAATATCCGCTTTCAACAATAAGATCTAAAAAAGCAACTGCTCTTACTGTTAACGCAATTAAAGAAAGTCCAAATAAGATCATTAAAAAGGTTTTTAAGATTTCTAATAAAAAGTTCTGATAAATTTTGTTTTGAAGCATGGGATATATCGTATATAAATAAAGCAACCAAAAATTAATTTCAACTAATGGTTTAAGTATGACCAATTTTACATTGAAAATAGATATATTTAGGCATATATCACTCTTTTCTACAAGATTTTTAAAAAAATTATGTCTATTAAAATAACTTACTCAAAAGGCTCTAAAGCTAAGTCAGACGCAAATTTAGTCTTATTTTCTAATGACAAATTTAATATTAAAACATTAAAAAGATATCTTTCCGTAAACGAGTTTTCTTATATTCAAGATTTATTGAAAACTAGTGATTTAAAAAAAAATTTGTTTCTTTTTGACGTTAACTCAAAAAAACAAATTGTAATTATATCAATCAAAAATAATATCAAATTATCAGATATTGAAAATTTAGGAGCTGAGTTTTACGGAAGTGTTAAAGGCAAAAAAAGAAGTGAATATTTTCTTAACTCAGATACCATAGTTGGAAATAATGTAAATTTTTTAGGACATTTTCTGCATGGTCTAAAATTAAAATCCTATGAATTCAAGAAATATAAAACTAAAAAAGAGGCTAATATTATTTCAATAAATGTAATTGGTAATAAAAATAAACCTTCGGCTCTCAATCAATTAAAATTTAGATCTTTAGAGGAAGGAACTTTTTTTGCTCGAGATTTAGTCTCAGAACCAGGTAATGTACTTCATCCAGATGAATACGCTAATAGATTAAGATCTCTAAAAAAAATTGGACTCAAAGTAACTGTATACGATAAAAAAAAATTAAAATCTCTTGGTATGCACGCCTTACTAGGAGTAGGTCAAGGAAGTGTAAGAGGATCTTATCTCGTAATAATGGAATGGAATGGAACTAAAAATAATTCAAAACCTCTAGCTTTTGTGGGAAAAGGAGTTTGTTTTGACACTGGTGGCTACTCGCTTAAACCAGCCAGATTTATGGAAGATATGACATACGACATGGCAGGTTCAGCAGCAGTGGTAGGCTTAATGAAGAGTTTGGCTTTAAGGAAAGCGAAAATTAACGCTGTTGGTGTTGTAGGGCTTGTAGAAAATATGGTAAGCGGAAATGCGCAAAGACCTGGAGATATAGTTAAATCTTACAGTGGAAAAACTATAGAAGTATTGAACACAGATGCTGAAGGAAGATTAGTGCTTGCAGATGCACTAACTTATACTGAGAAAAGATATAAACCAAAATTTATTGTAGATTTAGCTACTTTGACAGGAGCAATAATAGTTTCTCTGGGATCAGAGTATGCAGGATTATTTTCTAACGATGATAATTTATCAAAGCAAATTTTAACTGCTGGTGAAAAAGTTAACGAAAAAGTATGGAGAATGCCTCTTCACAAAAATTACGATAAACTAATGAACTCTAAAAATGCAGATATGCAAAATATTAATTATGTCGGAGGAGCAGGATCAACAACAGCAGCCCAATTTTTGCAAAGGTTTATAATAAATAAAACGCCATGGGCCCACTTAGACATTGCAGGGATGGCATTTTCAAAATATGGAGGAGCGTTAAATTCGGGTGGAGCAACGGGATTTGGTGTAAGGCTTCTCAATGAATTGATCAAAGAAAATTATGAGTAAACTACAACAGACTCTTTCAATTATAAAACCTGATGCAATAGAACGGAACTTGTCGGGGGAAATTAAATCGATTTTTAATAAAAATAATTTAAAGGTAAAAGAGTCGAAAAAAATACATATTACAAAAGATGAGGCTGCTGAATTTTACAAAGTCCATCAATCTAAACCATTTTATAATGATCTATGCACATATTTATCTTCTGGACCCATAGAAGTAATGATTTTAGAAGGTGAAAATGCTGTTTCTGAAAATAGAAGATTAATGGGAGCAACTGACCCAAAAAATGCAGAGGCAAATACAATTCGAAAATTATATGGTATTTCTATTGATAAAAATTCAGTCCACGGCTCTGACTCTATGGAGAATGCTGCTAAAGAGATTGATTTTTTTTTTAAAAATTAATTATTTCTAAAAATTTTTATGATGGCTTCTGGGAAAGCTAGATATTCGAGTCTTTGAGTTTTAATTTTTAAAATTTGTTCGTCATCGTCTCGATTAATGAAAAAGCTTCTTTGATAAATTATAGCACCACCATCTAGTTTTTCATTTACAAAATGCACAGTACACCCTGTTTTTTTCTCCTTATTTTTCAAAATTCTTGAGAAAGTATTTAACCCCTTAAACTTTGGTAATAAAGATGGATGAATATTTATTATCTTTTTTCTATATTTTATTAAAAAGGTTTTTGAAATTATTTTCATATATCCTGCTAAACAAATAAATGAAATGTTATATTTCTTCAGATTTTGTAAAATTATATTTTCGTAAATTCTTGATTTAGTATTAACAATTAAAAAAGGTATTGAATTTTTTTTTGCATAGCTTAAACCAAAAGCTTTTTTATTATCACTTACAACTAATTTAATTTTAATTGGAAAACTATAATCCCTTGACCTTTTAATTAGATTTTTTAAATTTGAACCTTTGCCAGAAATAAAAATACAAGTATTTTTTTTCACCATTCCAAAAAATTGATTAAATTTACAGTTTTTTTACTTTTGACGACATCACCAATTTTATATGGCATATATTGCTTAGAAAAAAATTTTTTTATTTTATGCACGTTTTTTTTGGGTAGAACTATACAAAAACCTACACCACAATTAAAAGTTTTTAACATTTCATTATCTGAAATATTATGATTTTTTATCCATTTAAATATTTTGTTTATTTTAATTTTTGATAAATCAATATTAATTGAAAGATCTGAAGGAATTGAACGCATTAAATTTTCCACTAAACCCCCACCAGTTATATGAGCAGCTGCATGGATCAAATTTCTCTTAGTCAAATCTAGAATTTCATTTGAATATATTTTTGTTGGTTTAATTAATTCTTTTTTTAAGTTAGGATTTATCCTCTCATTTTTAATTATTGATCTTACCAATGAGTAACCATTAGAGTGAATGCCATTAGACGGTATTGCTAGGATTACATCATTCTTCCGGACATTCTTTTTACTTAAAATTTTTTTTTTTGAAACTATTCCAACACTAAATCCTGCCAAGTCAAATTTATTTTTTGAATAAACACCTGGCATTTCAGCTGTCTCACCTCCGATAAGACTGCAGCCTGAGATATTACAGCCTTTAAAAATTCCATTTAAAATTTTTTTTGTTTTTTTTAGATCTAATTTACCAACCGCAATATAATCTAAAAAAAATAATGGTTGAGCCCCTTGTACAATCAAATCGTTAACACACATTGCGACTAAATCGATACCGATTGTATCAAACTTTTTAAAATTATTGGCTAACTCTATTTTAGTACCTACACCATCAGTGCATGCAACTATTACTGGATCTTTTATATTGAGTTTACTTAGGTCATAGAGAGACCCGAAACCACCTATTAAATCTTTATTAAAAGAACTTTTCCTTTTTTTGACAATTTTATTAGATATATTTGATATATATTTTACCAAGCTATTTGCTAATGAGATATTTACACCACTTTTTTTATAATTATTTACTATTTTTTTCATTAATTAAAATGATATTTAAATTTATGGATCGTTATAAATTTACATTTGTTATTTTAGTTATTTTTTTAAAAACTGGAAATGTTTTATCTGAAAATAATATTTTTAATGTTAATAATATTGAATTAACTAAAAAAACAATTATTTCAAATGATGATTTAGCTAATCAGGCAATTAAAAAGGCATTTAAAGAGCTTACACATAAAATATTACTTAAAGAGGAAGTTAAAGTGTTATCGGATTTAACATTAATTGATATTAAGGATTTAGTTAAATACTATCAAGTCCTTACAAATGAAAACTATGAAGACATTGATAAAATCAAATTCAATGTGTCTTTTGATAGAGATAAACTTCATGCTTTATTTTATAAAAAAGGCATTTCTTACTCTGAAATAATTAATAAAGAATTATATCTTCTGCCAGTAATTAGAAAAAAAGATAAAATTTATATATTTAATAATAATTTCTTTTATACTAATTGGAACGACATAACTAGAGACGACCTAATAGAATTTATACTTCCTGTAGAAAACATTGAAGTAATACAAACTTTTAGTCTCAATAAAGATAATTTAATTGATATAAATTTAGATAATTTATTTAAAGAATATAGTAATAAAAATGTATGCCTAGTTTTAATTGAGGAAAAGAATTTGGATAAAAAAAAAATTTTTCTAAAATCTAGAATTCTAGGTAAAAACATTGACAAAAATATCATTGTTGAGAGAGAAAATTTAGATCTTAATCAATTTAATGAAAAAATTATTTTTGAAATTAGCGAAACAATTATTAACTTAATTAAATCACAAAATTTGATAGATGTAAGAATTCCGTCTTTTTTGAATACCAAGCTTGTACTAAAAAATGAAAATGATTTTGTGGAACTAAATAGGAGATTAGCAAAAATAGATCTTATTGATAATTTATTTGTTCAAGAATTTAATAATGAATATATTTTGATAAAAATAAAATATCTTGGTAAATTGGAAAAAATAATAAATCAATTGAAAGATCAAAAAATTATTCTTAATTTTGTAAATGAACAGTGGAATATTAAAATTTTATAATGAGTCAGTTGATTTTTAAATTTCCTTTTAAAACAAAATACTATGAACAAGATTTTTATGTCTCTAGTAACAATTTTCCTGCGTATAAACTGATCGAAAGTTGGCCAAAATGGCCAGGGAAATGGCTAAATATATTTGGTGCACATGGATCGGGAAAAACTCATTTATCAAAAATTTTAGAAAAAAAAATAAAAAGAACAAAAATAGTAGATGAAAAAAATTTAAGCGACAAAACTATCCAAGAGCTCAATGTTCTAGATTGTCTTATAATAGATAATTTTAATAACAAAGTTGATGAAAAATTACTATATTCAATATTTAATCAATCTAAACAAATTGAAAATTTTATAGTTATTAATAGTGTTCATTCAATAAAAAAAAATTCATTTCAATTAAAAGATTTAAAATCCAGAACTGATAGTTTTTTATTCATCGGCATCGATCTTCCAACTGATGATTTGCTTAAAGTTATTATTTCAAAGTCTTTTTCAGATAAGCAAATAAATATCGATCCAAAAATCACCGAGTATATAATTAAGAATATTGATAGATCTTATGAAAAAATATCTGAATTTCTTAAAGATATTGATGAATTTTCTTTGTCTTCTGGCAAATCTATTAATATAAATTTAATAAAGAAAGTTTTAGAAAAGTGAAAAAATATAGAACGCATAATTGTGAAGAGCTTAGAGAAAAAGATATTAATAAAATTATATCTCTTGCAGGATGGTTGCATAGAAAAAGAGATCATGGCAACTTACTATTTATAGATTTAAGGGACCACTATGGAATTACTCAATGTGTTATAGAGAATAATAATAAATTTTTTCCTTTACTTGAGAATACAAGACCTGAGTCAGTTTTAAAGGTAGATGGTAAAGTTGTTAAAAGATCAGAGGGTACAGAAAATCAAGATTTACAGACCGGAAAAATTGAAATTATAATTCAATCGGTTGAAATTTTATCTAATGCTAAAGAATTACCAATTCCAGTTTTTGGTGAGCAAGATTATCCCGAAGACATAAGACTTAAATATAGATTCCTTGATTTAAGAAGAGAAGAAATGCATAAAAATATAGTTCTTAGATCCAAAGTAATATCATTTATTAGATCTGAAATGTCAGCACTTGGTTTTTTAGAATATCAAACTCCAATTTTAACATCATCAAGTCCTGAGGGCGCTAGAGATTTTTTAGTACCGAGTAGATTAAATCATGGAAAATTTTATGCTTTACCTCAAGCTCCACAACAATTTAAACAATTAATAATGGTATCTGGATTTGACAAATATTTTCAAATAGCTCCTTGTTTTAGAGATGAAGATGCACGAGCAGATAGAAGTCCAGGAGAATTTTATCAATTAGATATAGAAATGTCATTTGTAAATCAAGAGGATGTATTTGAAGTGGTAGAGAAATTGATGTTAAAACTTTTTAAAGAGTTTTCAAATAAGGGAATTTTAAACAAAAAATTTCCTCGAATTTCTTTTAAAGAAGCAATGGAAAAGTATGGTACTGATAAACCTGATTTAAGAAATCCATTAATAATACGTGATATCACGAAAATTTTTTCAAGAGATGATGTAAAATTTGATATTTTTAAAAAACTTGTAAAATCTGGAGCAAATGTAAAAGCTATTATTACAAAAAATACGCACGACAAGCCAAGAAGTTTTTTTGATAACATAGATAAGTGGGCAAAAGAACAAGGGGCGTCTGGTTTAGCTTATTTTACTTTCGAAAAAGATAAAAATATTAAGGCTAAAGGTCCAATTGGAAAATTTTTTAGTGAAGATTCGCTTAAAGATCTTTTAAAGTTATGTGAAGCAGAAATAGGGGATAGCATATTTCTAGGTTGCGGAAATAATAAAGAGTTAAATAAAATTTTATCAGCAGCAAGAGAAAAAATTGCAAAAGATTTAAACTTAATAGATGATAACAAATTTGCCTTTTGTTGGATTGTAGATTACCCGATGTTTGAAATTGATGAAAAGACTAAAAAAATAATTTTTAGCCATAATCCCTTTTCAATGCCACAAGGAGACTTAAATGAATTAGATTTTCAAAAACCTCTTGAGATAAAAGCTTATCAGTATGACATTGTTTGTAATGGAGTCGAATTATCTTCTGGAGCTATAAGAAATCATGTCCCTGAATTAATGTATAAGTTATTTGCTATAGCAGGTTATAGTCATAAAGAAGTAAATAAAAAATTTAGTGGAATGATTAATGCTTTAAGTTATGGAGCTCCCCCTCATGGAGGTATTGCTCCAGGAATTGATAGAATCGTAATGTTATTAGCTAATACAAAAAACATAAGAGAAATAACCTTATTTCCAATGAATCAAAATGCTCAAGATTTAATGATGAGTGCGCCATCTGAAGTTGATGAAAAACAATTAAAAGAGCTTGGAATAAAAATTGAAAAAAAAACTAAGTTTTAGTTTTCAAATTAATTCTTACATTTGATAGATCTACTAACTTTTCCTCAAGATTACTTCTGACAAAACCTTTAGAAGTAATATTTTTGACTATTTTCAAAAACTTATCATCTCCAGCATCTTCAGCTAAATTTTTTGAGTTTGCTATTGAAGGAGTGTGGGCTAAATCTTCTTTAGCCAGATATGAAATAGCTAATTCTCTAAAAACATAGTCCAAGATTGATGAAGCACTTAAAATTCTATCGTTTCCTAATACATTACCTGATGGTTCAAACTTTGTATCTATATACGCGTCAACATATTCCTCTAGCGGAACTCCATATTGTAAGCCTAAAGAGATAGCGATAGCAAAGTTGTTCATTAAGGCTTTTACCAGCTCCCCTTCTTTGTTGGTGTCTATAAAAATTTCTCCAATTTTACCATCGTCATATTCCCCAGTGTGCAAATAAACTTTATGATCTCCAATTTGAGCTTTTTGAATATATCCTTTTCTTCTATCCGGCATTTTAAATCTGGCATTATTCTTTACCTTAAATTTAGAATCATTTTCCAATTTTTGTAATTTTTCAGTATTAATTATTTTATTAGATATTATTTGTTTATCATACTTATTCTCCTTTGATGAAAAGGATTTATCTTTGACAACATCGCCTATCTTTTTAGTTTTTCTGTTATTTAATTTTACGTCTATAACCTCAACGTTTCCATCATCTCTTTGATCAATATCAGATAGAGTTTTTTCATTAAGATCATTAATTTTGTGAACCGTTTTAAAGGTACAGGTATAGTAAGTTTCAACAATAAATTTTTTCATATTTAAATGGAATCTAATTAGACAATGATATATAAAAATAATTATCTGTCTATTTTTAAATAATACAATTAAAAATTGTGTGGATTTAAAATTTCAAGATTAGGTTTAAAATGATTTTTACATGGTGGAACAAAACAACTCTAGCAACTTTTTTTAAAACTTTTTTTACCGGAAAACTAGTAGGTAAAGATGAATTTGGGAACAGATATTATAAAAATAAAAGAGATGAAAGATGGGTAATTTATTCTGGAAATATTGAAGCGACAAAGATTACTTCAGATTGGTATCTATGGATGCATCATACAGTGAATAAAATTCCAGATGAAATAGATAAGAAAAAAAAATACACCTGGCAAAAAGAGCATATAGAAAATAAGACTGGAACAAAAGATAGTTATAAGCCTGCCAAAATTAGAAAGAATTCTTTAAATAAAAAATATGAAACTTGGAAATAAACTTACATTTTTTTGCATCTTTTTTTACTTAAAATTAAGCATAATTTCTGTTTTTGCAGAAGATAAGATTATCTCAACACCTCTCCTAAATATAGAGGAAATCAAACCAAGTTTTGAAGTTTATGATGAGAAAAATGAAAACTCAACTATTCAAAATCTTAAAAATAAGAAAAAGAAAAATAAAAGTGAATTAAAAAATTTACCGCATGCAATACTAATTGGTCTTGATAAAATAACTGCAAAATCAAGTGAGATTAAAATTAATTTTGATGAAATAAAAAAATTTGGACCGCTTGAAATTAAAATTTTAAAATGTGGGAAAGTAAAAATTAATAATAAGACTAATGACATTGCTTATATGCAAGTTAAAGATTTATCAAAAACTGATAATGAGAAAGTATATATTTTCAATGGCTGGACTTTTTCTTCTGATCCCGCTTTAACCCCATTTGATCATGCAATCTATGATTTACAACTATATGGGTGTTTTAACGTTTAATAAAACTTTTCCTTCTCAAGCCAGTTTGTGTCAAAAGTAGAATTTAAAAATTTTTTATGATTTAAAATTTTTTTGTGTAAATCTATAGTTGTAGTTATACCCTCTAAAACAAACTCATCCAAAGATCTCAAAGTTCTTTGAATAGCTTCAGTTCTATTTCTTCCTTTACAAATAATTTTAGCAATTAAGCTGTCATAATAAGGGGTGATTTTGCAGCCTTGAAATACTGCTCCATCAACTCTTGTTCTAAAACCCGAAGGTTGATGGCAAACACTAATTAATCCTGGACTTGGTTGAAAATTTTTTGCTGGATTTTCTGCATTAATTCTACATTCAATTGAATGTCCTCGTGGTTTTATATCACTTTGATTTAGTGCAGTTTCTCCAGTGTAAGCTATCCACAATTGTTCTTTTACTATATCGATACCGGTTTGAACTTCCGTTACGGGGTGCTCTACCTGAACTCTTGTATTCATTTCTAAAAAATAAAATTTTCCATTTTCGTATATAAATTCTACAGTTCCTGCTCCCTCATAATTTATTTGCTCTACCATTTTTACAGTTTTATTTAAAAGATCTTCTCTCTGACCCTCTGTTAAGACAGGGCTAGGAGTTTCCTCTATTAGTTTTTGGTGTCTTCTTTGCACTGAGCAGTCTCTTTCACCTAAATGAACTGTTCTATTTTTTCCTGACATTATCTGTACTTCAATATGTCTTGGATTTTTAAAGTATTTTTCAATATATAATTCATCGTTTCCAAAAAATTTTTTTGCTTCACTTTTAGCTGTTAAAAAAAGGTTTTCTAATTGAGACTCTTCTTCAACAATTTTCATACCTTTTCCTCCTCCGCCCCCTGCAGCTTTAATTAAAATAGGATATCCGATTTCTTTACATATTGATTTGGCCTCTGAAATAGATTTTACCCCTGCTTCAGATCCCTCTATTACGGGTAATCCATATTTTTTTGCAATTTTTTTTGCCTGTATTTTATCACCCATTTTTGAAATTATATCAGAGCTCGGTCCAATAAATTTGATACCATGCTTGCTTACAATTTCTGAAAATTTTGAATTCTCTGATAAAAAACCATACCCTGGATGGATTGCTTCAGCTCCAGTTAAATCAACTGCAGACATTATAGATGGAATATTTAAGTAGCTATTTTGAGGCTGATGAGAACCAATACAAACACTTTCATCTGCTAATCTCACATGCATAGAGTCTGAGTCCACATCAGAGTGAACAGCCACTGTACCAATACCCCATTCTTTACAAGCTCTAATTACTCTAACAGCTATCTCTCCTCTGTTAGCTATCAAAACTTTTTTAAACATTGTTATTTATTTTAAAAGAATTAGAGTTTGGCCGAATTCAACTGGTTGGCCATCTTGTACTAAAATTTTTATTACCTCTCCATCATCTGTTGAAGGAACATGATTCATTGTCTTCATTGCCTCAACAATCATGACTGTCTGGCCCTTTTTAATTTTATCTCCAATTTTTACAAATTTTTTAGCCCCAGGTTCAGGCGCAAGGTAAGCAGTACCAATAATTGGAGATTTTATTCTAATACCGTCATTTTGGATTGAGTCTTTCAACACAGTTTTATTTTGAGGGGCTACTGCATTAGTTTTAGAGTGTTCCACTGCTCTGGCAGCTTTTGAAACTTTAATTTTAGTTTGACCTTCTTGATATTCTAATTCAGTTAAATTGAATTCTTTTAAATTTTCAACTAATTCTTTTATTAATTTTTTTTCAATCTTCATTTTTTAAAAAATTTTTCATCGCATCTAAGGCCATAACATATCCTTGAGCACCAAAGCCACAAATAACTCCTTTAGCAACTTTACTTATTAAAGATTTGTGTCTGAATTCTTCTCTATTATAAATATTACTTATATGCAATTCAATTATAGGTATTTTTAGTATTTTTAATGCATCGTGAATTGCAACTGAAGTATGGGTATATCCACCTGCATTTATTATTAAACCATCTTTATTTTTTCTTGAATCTTGAATTTTTTGTATCAACTCACCCTCTATATTAGACTGAAAGAAGTCAATATTTAAATTGTTCTTATTAGCAAACTCTTTACAAGTTTTTTCAACATCTGTTAACGTAAAACTACCATATTGGCTTTTTTCTCTTTCACCTAAAAGGTTGAGATTTGGACCATTAAGAATTATAATTTTTTTCATCGTTAGTTTTTACAATCACTGATTAACTTAATTATGGCAAAAATACAATTAAATGGAAAAAAAATAACAGTTAAGTCAAATTTTTCTATATTAGACTTATTAAAAAAATATAAATTAAGACATAAAAAAATTGCAATTGAATATAACGGTGAAATAGTTGCTAAATGTGATTACAAAAAAAAGTATTTAAAAAAGAATGATAAATTAGAAATTGTACATTTTATTGGTGGTGGATAATTTGAAAAAAAAAAGTGATAAACTTAAAATCGCAAACGTAAGTCTAAGATCTAGATTAATAGTAGGAACAGGTAAATATAAAAATTTTCAAGAAACTGCTAAAGCTGTTGAAGCTTCTGGAGCTGATATGGTTACGGTTGCAGTAAGAAGAGTAAATATTTTAGATAAAAAAAAACCGATCTTAACAGATTTTCTTAATCCAAAAAAAATAACACTTCTACCAAACACTGCGGGTTGTTTTAGCTCCACAGAAGCTCTAAGAACTTTAAGGTTGGCCAGGGAAATTGGTGGTTGGAAATTAATCAAACTAGAGGTTTTAGGAGATAAAAAAACTTTATACCCAAATATGATTGAAACTATTAAATCTACTAAAATATTAGTTAAAGAGGGCTTTAAAGTTATGGTTTATTGTACAGACGATCCACTGCTCGCAAAAAAATTAGAAGATTGCGGAGCATCTGCTATTATGCCTTTAGCCTCACCAATCGGTTCAGGCTTAGGAATTCAAAATAAAATAAATATCTCTTTAATAATAAAGCAAAGTAAAGTTCCTGTTATAATAGACGCTGGAATAGGGACTGCGTCAGACGCGACAATCGCAATGGAATTAGGTTGTGATGGAGTATTAATTAACAGTGCTATTGCTAATTCTAAAAAACCAATTTTAATGGCCAAGGCTTTTAAAGACGCTGTTATCTCAGGGCGCAATTCATTTTTAGCTGGAAGAATGAAAAAAAACTATTTTGCATCGGCTAGCTCACCGCAAAAAGGGTTAATTTAATTTCTTTTTTCTTCTAACCCATAAAGTTCTTAATTTCTTTTTTGTTTTTATCTTTTTTGTATCTTTTTTAATTTTTTTATTTTCTTTTTTTTTAATTAGTTTGTTATTAGAAATTTTATTTGTTTCGGGGATTATGTTATTGAATTCAAATACTTTTAAAACTTTTTTAGATTTGTTTAGTAATTCAATTTTATACTCAGGAATTATTAATTCATGATTTGAATATAGTTCAATCTTTAAAAGATATTTTTTTTGAAAATATTTTAATTCCTCTAAAAAGTTTTTTTCTATAAAAATTTTTACTTTCTCTGGGATATGTGATTTAATTAATTTAACTTTATCAGTAAATGCCAAATGCTGTATTTTTTTTAAAATTTTTTGAGCAAATGATCCCAAGGAAAGTTGAGTTTCCCATTTGATCGAACCCTCTCTTAATCTTTGTCTCGTCATTTCTAATAACCCAAAATTACTAATTCGACCCAATTGAATTCTAGCCCTATCTTTCCTGATACTTTCTCTCATTTTTTTTTCAACTGTTCGTCTATTGTAAAAGTTCATCATATCAATAAAATCAATAACGATTAGCCCCGAAAGATCTCTAAGTTTAATCTGATGAGCAATTTCTTCAGCAGCCTCTAAATTAGTATTTAAAGCAGTTTTTTCTATATTAATTTGTTTTGTCGATTGTCCAGAGTTAATATCTATTGAAACCAATGCTTCAGTAGGATTAATTACCAAATAACCACCCGACTTTAGTTTTACAGTAGGCTCAAAAATATTATTTAGTTCCTTTTCAATATTTTCATCATAAAAAAGAGGAATTTTTCCTCTATATTTTTTGATATTTTTTAAATTTTTTGGCATTAATTCTTTCATAAATTTCTTTGCTTTCTGATAAGCTTCATTACCTTCAATATAGACGTTTTTAGTGTCGTTATCGTAAATGTCTCTTAAAGTTCTTTTAATAATATCTCCTTCCTCGTAAACTAATGATGGAGCATTTGAATCCAAAGCCTTGTCTCTAATATCTTCCCAAGTTTTTAGCGTATTTTGAAAATCTTTTTCAATTTCATTTTTAGTTTTGTTAGCACCAGCAGTTCTGACTATTACCCCCATACTTTTGGGTATATTAATTTCATTAAGGATTGCTTTAATTGTTTGTCTATCTGATGAATTAAATATTTTTCTAGATATCCCCCCACCTTTTGGAGTATTTGGCATTAAAACTATATATTTACCAGCCAAAGAAATAAAGGTGGTTAGAGCTGCACCTTTTTGACCTCTCTCCTCTTTTATAACTTGTATTAAAACCACTTGGCCTGGTTTTATAACTTCTTGAATTTTATATCTTTTAATACCAAACGAACTTTTTACTTCTTCTCTATATTCTTTTTTTTCAACCTCATTATTTTTAATTGAAATGTTATTTTCAAGGTTTTCTTCTTTTAGTTTTTGGTTATTCTCAGTTTCAATTTCGTCAGAACTATTTTCTTGGTTGATTTCTTCAGTTTTATTCTTTAAATCTTCTCTTATTTTTTCTTCTGCAATTTTTATTTTCTCCTTATCTTCTGATGGAATTTGATAATAATCTGATTGAATATCGTTAAATGCTAAGAAACCGTGTCTTTCTCTTCCAAAATTTACGAACGCAGCTTGAAGAGAAGGTTCGACTCTACTTATTGTGCCTAAATAAATATTATTTTTAAAAGTTAAATTATTCTTGTCTTCAAATTCATACTCTTCAATCGCATTATTTGATTTGAGTACAATACGTGTTTCATTTGGATGCGAGGCATCAATATATAAATTTTTTTCCATTTTAATAGAATTTCCTTCAATTTTGTGAATTTTTTTGTTTTAAATTTTTTCATATTTTAACTTTATACGATTTTTATAATAAATATACATAATTTAGATCATTAATGCCTAAAGATAGTCAAATTTATTATTAAAAATAGCAAAATGTTCAGATTTCTCAATTTTTCATTGAAGTTTATCATAATCTTTTTAGCAGTATTAATTTTTTTTAGTTTTTCAACACTTTGGTACTTTTCAATAGGCTTACCAGACTACAAAAAACTATCTAACTATCAACCTCCTATTTCTAGTCGCGTTTATTCGGAGGACGGTAAACTTATAGCAGAGTACGCTTTACAAAAAAGGCTTTTTGTTCCTTATGACTCTATTCCAGAGGTTGTTATCAACTCATTTCTTTCTGCTGAAGATAAAAATTTTTTTAAACATCCGGGCATTGATGCAAAAGGCATTGTTAGAGCAACTATTAAAAATCTAAAAAATATAGCACAAAATAAAAGACTTGAGGGAGCTTCAACAATTACTCAGCAAGTTGCTAAAAATTTTCTCCTTACTAATGAAGTTTCATTAAAAAGGAAAATTAAAGAGGCTATTTTAGCTTTTAGGATTGAGAGAGCTTATACTAAAGAAAGAATTTTAGAATTATATTTAAATCAGATTTATTTAGGTCAAGGAACATACGGTATAGCAGCAGCAAGTTTAGAATATTTTGATAAATCAATAAAAGAGCTAAATTATACAGATGCCGCTTTATTAGCAGCACTACCAAAAGCGCCAAGTAAATACAATCCTTACAAATACCCAGAGTTAGGAAAATTTAGAAGAAATTTAGTTCTCCAAAATCTTATGGATAATAATTTTATCTCAAAAAAAGAACTTAAAAAATTTAAAAATAATAAATTAAATTTAAAAAAAAGAAAAATTGAAATTTTAAATGAAGCCAATTCTTATACTGAAGAGGTAAGACGATCAGTTAATGAGAACTATGGATTTGAAAAACTTTACTCTCAAGGATTAAGCATAAGAACTCCTTTAAATATCAATTATCAATTACAGGCAATTAAATCTTTAAGAAAAGGCATTGAAGAATATGACCGTAGACATGGATGGCGAGGACCAATAACAAATAAAAATAAAGATACTAATTGGAAAAATAGAATTAATGAACTTAAATTGGATCCCACGTTAAACTGGGAAATAGCAGAAATTATAGATTATAATGTAGATGGTGACATTAAGTTTAAAATTTTAAATAAAAAAAATGAACAATCTTTGAATACTTTAAAAAAAAAAGCAATTAAATGGACATTAACAAAAAAAAAACCTTTAGCTAAAACGCACAAAATCGGTGATATAATTTTCGTTAAAAAGAATAATGAAATTTGGGAAATCAAACAATACCCAAAAGTAAATGGTGGAATAGTTGTTATTGAGCCCTTTACCGGAGATGTAAAAGCTCTAGTCGGAGGTTTTAATTTTAAATCAAGCGAATTCAACAGAGTAACTCAAGCAAAAAGACAACCCGGCTCTGCTTTTAAACCTATTGTATATGCAGCTGCATTAGAAAATGGTTTTTCTCCAAACTCAATTATTTTAGACGCTCCTTTTGTCGAGAGTCAAGGAGAGGGTTTAAAAAACTGGAAGCCAGAAAATTATGGTAAAAAATTTTATGGTCCTTCAACATTAAGAAAAGGAATTGAATATTCAAGAAATTTAATGACAATAAGAATAGCAAAAGTTTTAGGATTAGATAAAATTTTAGATTTATCTCAAAAACTGAATATTTATGATGATGTACCCGAACTTCTTTCTGTTTCACTTGGAGCAGCCGAGACCTCACTTATTAATTTAACATCTGCTTATGCATCTTTCGTAAATGGGGGAAATAAAATAGAGCCTAACCTAATTTCAAGAATTCAAGACAGAAGAGGAAAAACAATTTTTAAAATAAAGAATAGAAGATGCAGTGGATGTGATAAATTTGTTGCTGAGTCAATCAAAGATTATCCTAAAATACAAAATACAAATGAGAGAATTTTTAGTGAGGAAACTGCATACCAAATGACGACAATATTGAGCGGAGCTGTGCAAAGAGGAACAGCAAAAAAATTAAGATCGTTGGGCGTACCTTTGGCGGGAAAAACAGGAACAACAAATAATAACTTTGACGCATGGTTTATCGGCTTTTCGTCAAATCTAGTTATAGGTGTTTATATAGGTTTTGATAATCCAAAAACTTTAGGAAAATATGAAACAGGATCTAAAGCTGCTTTGCCAATATTTAAAGATTTTATTGAAAATGCATTATTTAAAGAAGATTTTAATGATTTTAAAATACCAAAAAATATTTTTTTAACTTCATTAAATTATGACACTGGTCTTAAATCTTCTCCAGGAGATAAAAAAACAATTATTGAGGCTTTAAAAAGGAAAGATATTAACAATTTAAATAATAATAATTTAATTTTAATCAATGATCGTGATAACTTAATTAAATTAAGACAATTTTATTAATGCAAAAATTTGATAATAAAATAGAAAATATTGAGAAGGTACTTAATAATATCAGGGGGTATCTTTGATAAAAATGAGGTTAATAAGAGATTAAAAGATTTTGAGAAAACTTTACAAAAAGATAATTTTTGGAAAGATAAAAACTTAGTAAAAAAAACAGTTAAACAAAAAAAAATCTTTGAAGATATTCTAAATTCCTACCAACATTTCTCTAAAGAACTTTTCAATATAAAAGAGTTGAATAATTTAGCTATTTTAGAAAAAAATGAGGAAGTAATTTCAGAGTGTAATGACAAAATTGATCAAATACTTAAAAGTGTCAAAAAAAGTGAGATAAATTGTTTCTTATCGGGAGAAAATGATGATTTAAATATTTATCTCGAAATACACGCGGGTGCTGGCGGTACTGAAAGCCAAGACTGGGCTGATATGTTAAGACGCATGTATTTCAAATGGTTCGATAAAAAAAAATTTAAATACCATTTAATAAGTGAACATAAAGGCGACGAGGCTGGCATCAAATCTTCAACTATCAAGGTTGAGGGAGAATATCTATACGGCCTAATGAAATCAGAGTCGGGTGTTCATAGATTAGTTAGGATATCACCTTTTGATAGTGGAGCTAGAAGGCATACAAGTTTTGCAAGTGTTTGGGTTTATCCTGCAGTTGATGATGATATAAATATAAAAATTGATGATAAAGATTTAAGAATAGACACATATCGTTCTAGCGGAGCAGGTGGTCAGCATGTTAACACAACAGATAGCGCAGTGAGAATTACTCATTTGCCGTCTAAAATCGTAGTTCAATGTCAAAATGAGCGCTCACAACATAAAAATAAAGAAACTTGTTTTAAAATGTTAAGAGCAAGGCTTTATGAACATGCGATGCAGAAAAAAGAGGAAGAAAATCAAAAGGAAGCAAATATAAAAACAGATATAGGATGGGGACATCAAATAAGATCTTATGTACTTCAGCCATATCAATTAGTAAAAGATCTTAGAAATAAACTAGAGAATACAAATCCAACAAGTGTATTAAACGGAAACATTGATGACTTTATAGAAGAGGGGATTAAAAATAAATAGTGAAAAGACTTATCTTTACTTTTTTCTGGGTAATTTTAATAACTTTTGTTATTGGTTTAATTTTTATTTCAACTATTGGCATAGAAACAAAAAAATTTAATAATTTATTTTCACAAAAAATAAATGAAAATTATAAACAAATTAGTCTCGAATTAAATACTATTCGATTTAAACTCGACATAAAAGAGTTAAGCTTATTTTTAGAAACGAATAACCCAAATATAGATTATAAAGATATAAATATTCCTGTAAAAAATATTAAAGCTTATGTCGATTTTATCTCACTATTGAAAACTGAAATAAAAATCTCAAAAATTAATATATTTTTGCCTAATATTAATTTGAACCAAATTAAAAATATTTCTACATTAATGAAACCATCTAATTTTATAAGTTTTGTTAATAATAAAGTAATCAAAGCAAATTGTGACTTAGAATTTGAGATTTATTTACAAAAAGATAATGAAATTGAAAACTTTATCACTCGAGGATCAGTATCAGATTTTGAGGTCGAGCTAATTGAGGGTCTTAGTATAAAAAAAACTTCTTTTAATTTTTTTGGTGATAAAACAGATATTCTTATTAAAAATATTTTTGGTAATTCGATCTTATTTGACATAAATGATGGTGATATTAGATTAAAATTATCTCCTGAATTATCATTAGTTTCAAATTTTAAAACAAAAATAAATTTTAATAATGAAATAGATATAAAAAATAAATTTATTGATAATTTAAAATATCTGAAAAACCTTAAAAATCTTCAAGCAGAAATTAATAACTCTTTTTCAATTAATTTTGATAAAACTTACAAAGTTAAAAGTTTTGATTATAAAAACTATGGTAAAGTTTTTTCAGCTATACTTGACCTAGACAGTCAAATTAATGCTTATTTTTTAAAAGAAAAAATAAATCTCTTATCTTTAACTGACTCGGATGTAAAAATGAGCTTTAATAACAGAAATAATAGTTATGATATATCGGGCAAATATTCTTTGAATGATGATCTTCCTTTAAATTTTAAAATTAAAAATATTATTGTTAATGGACTTTCAAAAATAAATTTAGAAGCAGAATTTACCAAGGGAATATATTTTGATTTTTTGAATTATGAAAAATCAAATACTTCAAAGTCAATTATTAAAATTGATATTAATAAAAAAGGTAATTCTTTAAAGGTAAATGAATTTACTTTTAAAGAGGGAAAAAATTATCTGCTTTTGAAAGGACTTAAAGTAATTGATAATAGATTTTTAAATTTAGAAAAATTGTCTATAACAACTTTCAACGAAGGTGTAAAAAATAACGATTTTTCAATTATTTTCGACAAAAAGATTAAGATATCAGGAGAAAAGTTTGATGCAAATAATTTACCAAAGATATTAAAGAATAAATCTAAAAACAAATTTTTTTCAAAATTAAACAAAGAAATCGAAATCGATATCTTGAATATCGATGTCCCACTTTCTGAAAAACTTGAAAATTTTAAATTAATTGGAAAAATAGAAAATGGAAAATTTAAAAGTATGTCATCTAAAGGAGAATTTGATAATAAAAATTTTTTAGATATTTCCATGAAAAACGACGAAAAAAGTAAGAAGAAATATTTAGAAATTTACTCAGATCTCACAAAACCACTTTTGACAGAATATAATTTCTTTAAAGGTCTAACAGGTGGGAAACTATTATATTCCTCTATTATTGACGACAAAATGTCTAACTCCAAATTAAGAATTGAAGATTTTAAAGTAGTAAATGCACCCGGCATGGTCAAACTTCTTTCTTTAGCTGATCTAGGGGGCTTGGCAGATTTAGCAGAGGGAGATGGTATTTCATTTGATTTTTTAGAGATAAATATGGAGAAAAATGAGGAATTATTAAAATTAAATGAGATAGTTGCTACTGGTCCAAGTATTTCTGTTCTGATGGATGGTTATCAAGACTCTAAACTAACAAGTATAAGAGGCACTTTGGTTCCAGCAAAAACTTTGAACAAGATCATTTCAAAAATACCATTGATTGGAGAGATTGTTATTCCAAAAGAAATTGGAGAAGGTTTATTTGGTGTTAGTTTTAAGTTAAAAGGCCCTTCAGGCAACGTTAAGACTACAATTAATCCAATCAGGACTATTACACCGAGATTTATACAGAGGATAATAGATGGAAAAAAAACAGTTAAATAATTTTAACTACATAATGTTTTTTTTTACCATAGGAAATTTTTAAAATTTTGTTATTGAAATCCTTAAAATTAATAATTTTTTTTTCATCTATTACTAAAATATCATTTATCTTAAGTCCTCTATTATTTAATGCTCTCCTTGCTTCACTTTTAGAAGATAAAATATTATTATTTGACAAAAAATCTAAAAAACTAATACCTTTTTCTACTTCACTTGAATTCACTTTGATCTCTGGAAGGCTTTGTCCCAATCCTGTTCCAGAAAATGTATCTTTTGCAGTTTTCTCAGCTTTTTTAGAAACTTTATCACCATGTAAAATTTTTGTCGTTTCGTTTGCTAGTATAATTTTTAATTTATTAATATCTTTTTCATTTTCACAAAGATGTTTAATTTTATTTGGTTCAATATCAGTAAAAAAATACAAAAATTTTTCTATATCACGGTCGTCAGCATTTCTCCAAAATTGCCAATAATCATATGGTGAAAGCAAATCCTTGTTAAGCCATATAGCTCCTTTCTCGGTTTTACCCATTTTAGCTCCAGAGGCTAAAGTAATTAATGGAGTAGTCAAACCGTAAGCTTCCTTTTGCATTATTCTTCTAATGAGCTCCACTCCATTAATGATATTTCCCCACTGGTCTGATCCACCTATTTGTAAAACACAACTATCATTTTTAAATAATTGATAAAAATCGTATGCTTGTAAAATCATATAGTTAAACTCCATATAACTTAATGATTGCTCTCTTTCTAACCTCAATTTCACACTATCAAAAGTAAGCATTTTATTAATTGTAAAATGACTTCCAATATCCCTTAAAAACTTAATGTAATTTAACTTTGTTAACCAGTCTGCATTATTTACGAAAATAGGTTTTGTTTTTTTATTTTTAAAGTCCAAAATCTTTTTGAAAATTTTCTTTATACTTTCAATATTTTTTTTTATTTCTTTTTGATTTAAAATTTTTCTAGTCGAGTCTTTTCCAGATGGATCACCAATTAATGTTGTTCCACCACCTAATAGGATTATTGGTTTATGGCCGTGTTTTTGCATTAGTTTTAAAACCATAATCTGTAAAAGACTGCCTACGTGGAGACTTTCAGCGGTGCAATCAAAGCCTATATAGCCTGAAATTGATTTTTTATTGCAAATTTCATTAAGTTTGGCCAAATTTGTGCATTGACTCAGATATCCACGCGCTTGCATTTCACTTATTAATTTATTTTTCATAGCACAATTTGATTAAAGCACTATTATACAAAAATTATTATAAATAAATAAAAATATGCAAAAAAAATATACCGCTTTAGGCTTAATGAGCGGAACTTCTGGTGATGGAATTGATGCATCTTTAGTATATTCTAATGGCACAGACCATCTGGAAGTGATTAAAGATAAGTATTTTGAGTATGATTCTCCTATTTACAAAAAAATACATTCTTTAAAAGAAAAAATTTTTAATTCTCAAGATTTAAGCAGACTGTCAAAAGAACTCAAAGATTTGGAGAGAAAAATCACACTTTTTCATGCGAAAGTTGTAAATGATTTTGAATTTGAGGAAGATCCGCTAATAGGTTTTCACGGTCAAACTATGTATCACAATTCAAATGAGAAAATTTCAATTCAGTTAGGGGATGCAAAATTACTTTATCAATTAATTAAAAAAAAGATAATTTTTAATTTTAGAAAAAACGATATTAAAAACGGTGGAGAGGGAGCTCCCTTGACACCAATTTTTCATCAACTTATCGCAACACAAAAAAATATCAAAATGCCAGTTTGTATTTTGAACATTGGTGGTATTTCTAATATTACTATCATAAAAAAGCCGATAGGCTCTGATGAAATATTCAGTAAAGATATAGGTCCAGGTAATTGTTTAATTGATACATGGATAAGAAAAAATTCTAATGAAAAATTTGATTTAGACGGTAAATTTGCAATGAGTGGTAAAATTAATGAAATTATTTTGGAACAGGCTCAGGAACTTTATTCAAATAGAGAAAATAAAAAAAAAATATCATTTGATACAAGTGATTTTGACATCTCATTTTCAAGGGGTCTATCTCTAGAAGATGGTTCAGCAACTCTAACCGACTTCACAGCATCGATATTAAGTGAATCACTCTCAGATTTATTAAAAAAAGAACATGAATTAGACAACATATTAGTTTGCGGCGGGGGAAGAAAAAATAAAACTTTATTGAATGCTATTATTGAAAAACTTCCAAAAAATTTAAGTTTAAAATTTATAGATGATTTTAATATTAATGGCGATTTCGTTGAGTCTCAGGCGTTTGGATATTTAGCAATAAGATCCTTAAAAAAGCTACCAATTACATTTCCAAATACGACAAATTGTAAAATTCCAAGCACTGGTGGTGAGATTATAGAAAATTAAATCAAAGCTGTTTTTTCTTTTAAATATTTTTCAATTTCCCCTGATAACTCTTTTTCTTTATTCTTAAAAAAATGATTAGAATTTTTTATTTTAGAAAAAATAACTTCTACTCCTTTTTGGTTTTTAATTCTGTTATCTAACTCTACTATACTCTCTTTAGTAACTAATTCATCGTTTTCACTATAAATTACTTGTCCGGAAGTTGGACATGGAGCAAGAAATGAAAAATCATAAACGTTCGGTTGAGGGGAAACTGCTATAAAGTTATTTACTTCAGGTCTTCGCATAATTAGTTGCATACAAATTAATGAACCAAAAGAAAAACCGGAGACCCAACACTGACTGTAATCTAGATTTTGTCTTTCAATCCAATCTAGCGTGGCAGCTGCATCAGATAACTCACCTTGTCCATTATCAAAAATACCATCGCTTTTTCCAACACCTCTGAAATTTACCTTTATTACCGAAAAACCATTTTCTAAAAAAATGTTATACATTAGTTGAACTATTCGGTTGTTCATTGTTCCTCCATATTGAGGATGTGGATGAAGCACTATTGCTACAGGAGAGCCAAATTTTGGGTTCTTATAATATTTAGCCTCAAGTCTTCCGGCAGGCCCAGGTATAAAAATTTCTAAACTTTTTGGTTTCATAGTTGATAATGATTATTATTAAAAAAAAAAGTACAGATTTATATCACGTTTTTATGCGACAAATATTTTTTTTTAATTCCTACTAAAACAGTAGGAATTCCATCAAAACTGTTATATTACAACACAAAATTATGAAATTAACTAATAAAGGTAGATATGCAGTTATGGCTATGGCTGACTTGGCATCAAATGCTAAAGACGGACCTATAAGTTTAACGGAGATCTCTTTAAGACAAAACATTTCCTTAGCTTATCTAGAGCAAATTTTTTTAAAACTTAAAAATAATAAGTTAGTAAAAAGTTCAAGGGGTGCTAATGGAGGTTATGTTTTAGAAAAACCGGCATCTGAAATCAAATTATCAAATATTATTTATGCAGTCGATGAGGAAGTTAGGACACTTAATTGTAAAAAAAATTCAAAACGAGGTTGTAATAATAGGTCAATGAAATGCATAACGCATAATTTATGGGATCAATTAGATCAACATATAAATGGTTTTTTTGAAAAAGTGAAATTACAAGATTTAACAAAAATAAATTAAAACATGAAAAGTGAAGAATTAAAAAATCAGGAATATAAATATGGTTTTACGACCGATATAGAAAATATCAAAGCTCCTAAAGGGCTTTCTGAAGACACGATTAGATTTATTTCTAAAATTAAAAAAGAACCTCAGTGGATGCTAGACTGGAGATTAAAAGCTTTTAACAGGTTAAAAGTATTAAAAGAGCCTAATTGGCAAAAACCTAAGTATCCAAGAATTGATTATCAAGACCTTTATTACTACTCAGCACCAAAAAGTATGAAAGATAAACCAAACAGCTTAGATGAAGTTGACCCAAAACTTATTGAAACTTATAATAAATTAGGAATCCCGCTAAATGAACAAAAAAGGTTAAGTGGAGTTGCAGTAGATGCAGTTTTTGACTCGGTTTCTGTTGCAACAACTTTTAAAGGTGAACTGGATAAAAAAGGTATAATTTTTTGTCCAATATCCGAAGCAATTATTAAACACCCTGATTTAGTTAAAAGATACCTTGGATCTGTAATTCCAATTAGTGATCATTATTTTGCTACACTAAATTCTGCGGTATTTACCGACGGTTCTTTTGTGTATATTCCGCCAAACACAAGATGCCCTATGGAGCTTTCAACGTATTTTAGAATTAACGCTTCAGAGACAGGACAGTTTGAAAGAACTTTAATTGTTGCTGATAAAGGCAGTTATGTCAGTTATTTGGAGGGCTGCACAGCACCAATGAGAGATGAAAATCAATTACACGCTGCTAATGTAGAATTAGTTGCATTAGATGACGCTGAAATTAAATACTCAACAGTTCAAAATTGGTATCCTGGAGACAAAGATGGGGTAGGTGGTATTTATAATTTTGTAACTAAAAGAGGTGCATGTAGAGGCAAAAACTCTAAAATTTCGTGGACACAAGTTGAGACAGGATCAGCAATAACGTGGAAATATCCTAGTTGCATTTTGCAAGGAGATAATTCTGTTGGTGAATTTTACTCAATAGCTATTACTAACAATCATCAAAAAGCAGATACTGGAACCAAGATGATTCACTTGGGCAAAAATACAAAAAGTAAAATTATTTCAAAAGGAATTTCTGCAGGACAAGCAGATAACACATATAGAGGACTTGTAGATATTGGGGCTAAAGCTAAAAATTCTAGAAATTATACACAATGTGATTCACTTTTAATGGGTAACAAATGTGGAGCCCACACTGTGCCTTATATTAAAAATAAAAATTCATCTTCGACTATAGAACATGAAGCTACAACGTCTAAAATTAACGAAGATCAATTATTTTATTGTAATCAAAGAGGTCTCAACCAGGAAGAGGCAGTAAGTCTTATAGTAAATGGTTTCTGTAAAGAGGTGTTGCAGCAACTTCCTATGGAATTTGCAGTAGAGGCACAAAAATTAG
>MDTC01107251.1_pt1 | contig 49564 bp, 51 predicted proteins | sample 811181 | NCBI WGS metagenome assembly MDTC01 (sample SAMN05326644, study PRJNA326480) | marine metagenome | isolation source: seawater | place: Pacific Ocean: North | collected 2011 | reverse complement strand
TTAGTTCAGTTAATTTTTGAAGTTTTTTTGTTGTTGGTAGTCCGTCAAAAGTCGAAAGATGCTCTTCTCTTTTGATGACATATTTTTCGTCAATAGAAGCAAGGGATTTATTTAGAGCAATATAATGCATGTCCCTGGACTCTACTAAAACTCCATCAAGATCAAATAAAACTGCTTTTATCATATTTATGTATACACCTAACTTTATATTGTTGTTGTTACTATATATTTCTTCATTTTATTTTCGCCGATTCTCAGCTTAAGTTTAGTAAATATTTTTCAAAAACATCCGCACATTTTTTTGAAGAATAAAATTGCATTAATTTAATGTATCCACTTTTCCTAATTTCGTTAATTCTGTCTTCATTATTTAATATAAAGTCAAATTGCTCCTCAATATTTTCTGAATTATATGGAATATAGTCCTCGTATGGAATTAATTTTACATAAGGGATGGCGTAAAAATCTTTTATCTCCTCTTGGGATAATAGAAGGGATCCTGCGCTCAAAGTTTCTAAATGGCGAAAACAAATTTCTCCGTTTCCAGCCACGTTTATTTCGCAAAATACATCTTTTAGTTTTTCTTGGTAATTATTGAGCTTGTCCGTATTTATTGAATATTTATTTTTAACTTTCTCTATTTTTTTCTGAAGCACTGACCTGAGTTTATTGTTTTTTTGTGTTGACCAGTAATGAAATTTACAAAGCCTTTTTTTTTCAAAATCTATCTCGGGAAATAGTCGTACTCCAAAAGAGGTATGTAGCATTACATTAAATTTATTCAAATAATTTTCGCTTGGAGTATTTTTTATTCTTGGTATTTTTAGGAAAAAGTCTTTTCCCAGTTGGGAGACTTTTTTCTTAAGCGTCTTGTCTTTTATTTTATAGGCCGCAGAGTCTGGTATAAATCTGGAAAATCCATCTGTTGCTCCGCTATCGTGAGCGTCAAATAATATTTTATTTTTATTTTTGAGGTTTAAAAATAATAGGTCGCATTTTTCTATCATTTTATCTGGAAATTTCCATTGTTTTTTTACTATTTCTCCAGGGTAAGTTTGATATATAATCGTATAGTCTTCTGGGCAGGTGTTTCCTAGCTTTGAGAAGGTCTTGAGGCTAATTATTTTTACCTTAATATTTCTTGAAGAAACGTGTTTTAATACTTTATCCAAGAAATAAAGATTGCACCCTCTATGTCTAACGTACAATATTTTCATTAATTAATTTTATTAAAATACTTGTTAATTTCAGTTACGTCTGGGTGTTCGGGGAGAAAATGCAAATAGTTGTTTATGTTCATTTTCTTGTCGTACAACCGCTCAAAGGTGAGTTTTGGGTCTAATTTGTTTTTTATAATACCTTCTAATAATTTTTTTTGTTGCATGTAGAATTTCTTCCTAGCATCTTTTTTGTAAGTAAAAAGTCTTTTTTTAAGTTTTTCAATTGTATCTTTGTTCCATTTATAATGGTCGATTACTAAAAATAAATTTTTAGGTTTTCTTATTTTACCTTTTATGCAGTGAGATGAGGTAAAGCGAAAGTTGGCGCCGCATTTAAAGAGAGGGAGCTTGTGTGATTGGGAGCATAGCTTTGTGAAAGGATAATAGTGGGAAAAATTGGAAAGCGAATCTTTTTGGGTTGTAATTTCTTTTTGTAAATCACTGATACAAAATTTATCACAAATAATTCCCGAAATGCCATCTAAGCCATGGGAGGATATATTTCTTATAAGCTCTGGTAAATCTATACAGTCAATTCCTGGAGATTCTTTAAGATTGATAAATTCGTCTATATCTACATATACAAGCCAGTCTTCTGTGTCCGAAAGTTCTTTGATGTAGTTGTTTATTTGTTCTCTTTTTGCGTCTGAATGGTATCCATTTACATAAGTTGTTCTTGTATTATAGTTATTGATTATTTTCTCTATTGCATTTTTTAAATTATTGTTTGAGTTGATGTCCACTATTAGGCGAAAACTGTTTACGCCAAGTTTCTTGTAGTGACTTAAGAAGTGGTGCAATAATTTATGCTCTAACCCATCGAGATAACAAAATAAGTTGATCTTCATGTTTTAAATAAAATCTGTTTGAGATGGACTCGTGCGGGCAATTGTCCAGTTTTTTGTTTTGTCGAATTTTCCTCCAAGACCCATTGCAGAATAATCTCCCCAAGGCGGGTAAAACACGCGGCTCCCTTGATGTAGAAAGCCTGCCATTGCGGAAAACTTACTCCTGGATAAAACTAAAACGTCCGCATTTATCATTGACCATATTGCGCCGTCTTTATCTGGAATCTCTACTTGGTGTTCTGGAAACTGTTCTTCTGCCAAGCCTTTACTTTGTGGTGCAGTTATGATGCAGATTTTGTGCAACGGGTAGGAGGATTCAAGGTTGGCAATTAATTTTTTAATATCTTCTGGGTTAGAGGGCACTTGTGACACTGGCCATTTTCCAGAGAAAGTTTTGTTTGGAATCTCTATGTATTGCTCTATGTTTTTACAATCAGATATGATGGCTTCGCGTTTAAATCTTTTTTTTCGAACATCCTCAAGCCTCAAGTGAATACATATAATTTTCTCGCCCTTTTGCCACAAGGATTTTTCCCTAGAAGCGTCTTTATTGAGGTAATGCAAGAAGTCTTTTTTAAAATATTTTTCAAATGCAGAAACCAAATCTAGTTCAATTTCTTTGGTGGTATCTGCGCTACACAAGAATGATGCGCAGTCCCAGCAGCTTTCGGTTGATAGAAAATGGCATGATCTACTGCCGTTCATATTTTGCTCTGGAATTTCGACTCCCGCTATTTGTTTTATTTTTTCCGCGCTTATTTGTTTTGAAAAATTTTCGAATGTTTTTGACCAAATACTGTTTGAGTATTTTATTTTATAATGATAGACGTTTGAGTTTGAAAATTTTGCCCTTATAAAATTAGCTACTTTGTTTATCCAGTTCGTTCCCTCCCTGTCTTTCCTGTTTCTTAATAGGATTTTCTGTCTTGCTGGGTGAAATCCTTGCTCTCTAAAAGTTTTTTTCATATCGCACTTATCGCGTTATAATATTTTTGAGCCCAAACCATGGGGTCATATTCTAGCTTAACTTTATTATGGGCATTAATTGATACATCTTGTCTAATTTTGTGGTCACTTAATTTTCTTAGGGCATAGAGCCAACCTGATTTAGTATGGGCCATAAAACCGCAATCCCCAGAGCCAAGTAAATGCCCGTGGCTAGGGGAAAAATCAGCTATGACTGGAATTCCTAATTGAAAAAAAACTAAGCATCTTCCGTTGTTGCATTTGTTTTTAAATCTAAATAGGTAGTCCGTTTTAAATTTACCATTCCTTTCGTCTATAGAGTCTAATTTTTCTGTGGCGTCATGTATCCCTGGAATAATTCCTATATCACAACTTTGTATATCTGATTTAATTGAATTGAAGTTCCATAATTTTGTTTTTATGTTTTTTATATTTGGCCTGCCTATTGTCCAATTTGGAGATTCTTTTTCCGAAACGATTAAGAGCTCTATCTCTTGCTCTTTTTCGAATTCTTCGAGCGCATGATTTAAGTTTGGACCAAAAGAGGCTAGGTGGTGCGTCCATCCGTGAAAACATATCTTAAGTAATTCTTTTTTTTCGTGAGTCTTTCTCTTTGCATCAAGATACATTGACTCGATATGTGCATTAATTATTACATTTTTGTGAAAAGACAGGCTGTCCGCCTCTTCAAGGGATCCAGCCATTACAAAATCAAATGGCAAATTGAGCTTTGGCGGAGGTGTAATTGCGCCAATAATTTTATTTGGGTGGCTTTTTTTAATGTCATTAAAAACCCTTCTATTTTGGAAGCGACCTTTTCCTAGGATTATTATATCATACTCTTTAATTTCGCTCTCTCGCGGCTTATTAGTTATTTTTGAAGGTATGCCTAGAGATTTAAAATAGCCATTGTAATCGTTTACCCATATCCTGAAAGATCCAGTGGTTATTTTGTGGTTGGATGCTATGAATAAAATTTTTTTCATTGTTTCCAGGGTAATGCTAATGATTTTCCGTTTCCCGCCCATTCTCCATAAATATTATCAATCCCCAAAGATTTTATCTTTTTTTCTAGTGCCACTTCTTCGTCTTTTAGGGACCTTATTTTATCCGCATGAAACTCAACAAAAAGTTTGTCGATATTAAATATGAGTTTTGTATCGATTAATTTGTTAAGTACGCAATATTCTGCGCCCTCTATGTCCATTTTTAATATATGAATATTTTCGCCTAGGGATTTTATGAATTCACACAAATCAATTGATTCAACTTCATCAAAGGGTTGGTCCATGGGCCTTCTGTCCTGCCTTGAGAAAATGGATGAAGATTGGAATCCGCCTTCGTTTCCGTATTTATCCATGTAATAATTTAATTTTAATTTAGATTTTTTATCTAAAATTAGATTATTGAAGCACTTTACCTTTGGGTTATTTTGGAATCTTTTTTTTAGTTTTCTAAAGGGAATTTTCGCGGGCTCAAAAGCGTAAACAACTTCCGTCTCTTTTAGGAGTTTTTCTACTACATCTCCCTGATTTGCCCCGCAATCTATTGATATTTTTTTCATCTCTTTCTCAATCTTCTAGTAAAAGTTTTTTATATGTTTCGATTAATTGTTTTTTATTTGCTTTTAATGTTGGGGGGTCGACATAAAATGTATTATTTGTTCTTTTTAGATCATCCTCGGGTATATCAACCTTCACGGAGAGTGAGACGCTGTTTTTCCAAAAAATATAAAGCTCTGACTTTTTGTTGTTGAGTGGTCCGTTGTGCGCAAGAGGATCGAAGATAGGGGCTTCAATTAAATTCAACTTTGGAAAGGCCGATAGTTTATTATCGTTAACTGAAAAAATCCAATTGTGGTGGGCGTACCCTCGATCTTTGCCTATGCGCGTAAATTCTTGATATTTAGACGGAACCGACAGGAAGCCTTCTTTTGCTATTTCTCCAATTTGATTTGCCACAAAGGGCGCGTTTCTTAAGTCTTCGAGTGTGTGATTACATATACAATAATCATATTTACCATGTTCTTTTGCATCGTTTTTTATCTCCTCCCAAATTGATTCAGAGTTGAGGTTTCCATTAAAATGCTTTATGTTTTTGTGATCAACTTTGTTGCGGTCTGCGTAAGCGTCTATGAAATCAAATTTTCCCTTGAAGTGTTTTTCTTTGGCGCCCCCGATATCTATAATTCTATAGTCAGGGGATTTCTCTTTTCTGCTCTTGAGATTTCTCAATACTTCGATCTTTTTTTTTGCTAGCTTTCCTAGATTGAAATTAGTTATCATTTTAATATTTGTAAAAATTATCTTCGCAATATTTTTGCGCAGAGTCTAAATCTGTACAATTATGCCTCATGTGGTATATTCTTTCCTTTAAATGAGCTTGCCCGAAATTTCTGTGAAGCCTGCGAACCTTTTCCCTCGTCTCTTGCCCCCTAATATTATACTCTACTGGATAGTGGCAAATATTGACCCCACTTTCCCACAAGCTTATTCTTAAGCTGATTTGATCCCAGCCGCTGGTCTTTGAAGAATATTTGTAGAAATATTCTTTCCACAATTTTAAAAATTTTTCTGTTCTTTCGTTTTTTGTGAAACTCATTATTCCCCCGTTTATTTCAGAGAAACTGTAGGGTATTGCGTTGTACTCTGGAATGTTACAATACTTTTTTCTTTTTCTTGCTAGATCATGTGTTGCCCCTACATCAAATCTTGGAAAAATATCAAACATGTCTGAAATATCATGGTTGATTACTGTATCGGAGTCTAGGTATAAAGTATTATCGTAGGGAGAGTCATTTATGAAGTCGACTTTTGCTCGAATATGTTTTGGGTTAATTTGTATTAAATTATCTACCCTATCGTCAGAAAAGCTCTTGTCGCAAAAAACCGTAACTGGAATATCTGGAGAGTGTTTTTTTAGAGACTCAATCGATACTAAAAATTCTTTTACAAATTTTTGATTAAAAACAATGTATATAATTCCATTTTTCATTTCCATTTGCCGTAGGATGGATCCTCTCTTCTTTTTCTGCGCATATATTCCCGCTTTTGTTGCTTGCGTTTTTCAGGGTCTTTACTGTCGTACTTCTCTTGCGCGCGCGTAAGGGCGTCTTTACCCTTTTCTGTTTTGACGTACTTGTCCTGAGCTTTATCTTTCATTATCTATAGTCCACTAGGGAGCTGAAATTTGTTCACTTTTTTTTTTCGTATTTACAATTCTATTGTACTGCCTTTTTGGCAGATTTCTAGAAAAAATAAAATTGTGTAACGGAATCGACCCTGTATGTATTTTGTATTTGAAAAGCTCAAAGGACTTTGGCCTTCGCTACGATAGTAGATACACTAAAACCGTGCTTTTACGCAAAAATATCAGTAATAGGTTTTCCGTCGTGGGCAACCTTGAAGGGTCTGCCTCCTGGAGAATAAATTGTCTTATTTGTGTCTAGCCCCATTGCGCTCGCAATCGTGGCATTTAGGTCCACCATTCCAACCCCATTTTCTTCTACATAATGGGCTCTTTTGTCAGACTTCCCATAAACATAACCACCTTTGATTCCTCCTCCTGCTAGCAGGGCGCTAAAAGAGGAGGGGTGATGATCTCTTCCTATTCTTCCAGCTTTGACTTCTGGGCTTCTGCCAAATTCACTAGCTACAACAACCATGGTTTGAGAAAGTAGTCCTCTCATATTGAGTTCGCTAAGTAAGGTTGACAAACCTTGATCTAGTACAGCGGCCTTTGTCTCTAAATTTCCGAAGACATCGTTGTGCATATCCCAGCCTCCATAATTAACCTCAATAAACCTGACATTATTTTCTACTAATCTTCTTGCTAACAGACAGCCCTGTCCGAAATTATTGTCTCCGTAGCTATCCCTTGTTTGCTGAGACTCTTTTGATAAATTGAACGCATCAAGATCTTTGCTTTGCATTAATTTTACCGCATCGTCATACAAATCAGTATAAGCCCTCACTCCCTTTTGTGGAAATTTATTTGAGAAGTTTTTGTTGAAAGATTTTGCTATATCCAATCTTTCATTATAGAGTTCCTGGTTTACATAACCCGCTTTCTTTACATTCTGAATGCCCGCACTGGGATTGCCTAGTGGGAGTGGTCCATATTTCTTTTCGAAATATCCTGCGCCAAGGACGTCACTTCCTCCGTTGATTTTAACATTCGCAGGGAGGGTCGGGTTTACGTTGCCCCTCATCTTGGTGATCCAGCTGCCTAAACTTGGATGAATAATTGTACCTCTTTTTTGATAGCTTGTATGTAGAAGATAGTTGGCTTGCTGGTGAGCGCCTTGATTTGTATTCAAAGATCTAACTAAAGTCGCAAGATTCATTTGTTCCGCTGTCTTAGGGAGCCAGTGACCTAATTGAATTCCATCTGCAGAAGTATTTATTGCTGTAGTTTCGCCCATAACCTCCTTGTTTTCGGGCTTTGGGTCAAAAGTGTCTACATGGGTCATACCTCCCGCCATATACAGAAAAATAACGCTTCTTGCTGTGGGGATAACGTCTGGGACTTTCGCTGCCAATAAATCTCCCGCCCCCAAAATCGCACTTACTCCAAGGCAAGATTTTGCCACGCCTTCGACGAAGCTGCGTCTGGATATTTCACTGTTCATTAATACCCCTTCTTTTTTTTCTTATCTTTTGACTCGCTGTGCTTGTATCCCATATCTTTCATCCTTAAGTGGTCTTTATATGTTTTTGCCATATAACTCTTTCCTGTTTTTGGATCGTACATTTTATGGGGTTTGAAATCTTTCTCGCTTGGTGGAGCTTCGGCTTTAGATTTTTTCTTAGGTTTTTGCGCTTTCTTAAAAGACTTTGAGTCTGGCCTTCCTTTTTCTCCAGGTTTTGCTGGGCGATAATTTTTACCCATCCTTTTTTTCTTTTTCCTAATATTGTCCCAAAGGCCCTTGCCTTGAGATTCATCTAGAACTTCTTCAAGCTCTTCATCGTTAAGCTCCGAGCCTTTTGTTATTTTTGTGACGCTTTTTGCTGACCACATTTTGCAGCTCCAGTATCTAGCTTTCCATTTGGGTCCAGGATTATCGCAATTATGTCTCGCCCTAAAAGATTTTCTTCTGGCTGGATCATCTCGTTTGATTTCCATATTAGGGTCCCCAAAATTTACTTTTACGATATTACCTTTATCGTTCTTAACATAAACCGAAAACTTTTTGGGGCCACCAGAAGTCCTAAATGGCTTGTTCAGCTTTTTGCCCTTGTTCTTTTCTGCAGCCCAAGATTCAAGCTCTACATTTTCTTCTGTGCCTTCGGTTTCGCAGGCATAGCACTCCATGAAGTAAAGTTTATCCGAAAAATCTATTTCTATTTTATTTTTCATAATATTTATTACACATTTTTTTATTGAACAAACATAAATTCATGACTATTTAATAAAATCCAGGCCACATGCTTGAATCCGTCTTTTTTATCTATTATGTTTTTAAGTGAATTTATCTCTGCGGTATTAGGTTTTCTTGATAGTATCGAAAGGAATACGCTTTCTATTTGTTCCGTTTTTGAGTTTTCTGACTGCATTTGCTTTATGAAATCCGCGTCTTTCTTATTTAAAATATTTGTTTCCACAAATCCGTTTAATAGATTTAGCACTTGGGTTGTATTCGGTTCCGTATTACTGTTGTCTATCTGCTCCCTATCGCTCCCCCCGAATTGGCGAATGAGGTGTCCGCTGGGTGCGGGAGATTGAAGGTAACTGCTTCTGACTAAATACCTGTCTTTAAATTTTTTCATTCTTTCTGTTTGGTAGTGATCTGCCCCTAGAACTCTTAGGAAGTTTCTATCATTTGGGCTTTTTTGAGAAAGCTCTTTAAAGTCTGCATATATTTCCTCTGCGCTCATGTCCTTGTATCTTTTATATATTACGCTATGGTCGTGTTGATTGTGTAAGTATACTCTTGTTGAGTCATCGATCTCATTGTAGACCAATGTAACTAAGGAATCCCACACCTGCTCGCCAGTCATTCTTCTTAATAATGGGCCAGCGAAAGAATACTCTTCTAGGGATTTGTAGTCTTCCTTCATGCTTTGTCTTTGAAATAGTCTAGTATTAATTAGGATTCTTTTATACTCTCTTAGGTCGTAGTTGACGCTTACCATGATCTTCTCTAGGTACTTCATTAGTTCTGGATTATTTGCAACTGTATCGTCCATCATTGTGTCGATGGGCTCAATCAATCCCACCCCGAAAACATGCTTCCAAACCCTGTTCGCTATCATTGTTGTAAATCTGGGGTTATCTTTACTTGTTATCCAGTCAGCAAGCACAACCCTACTTTTGGGTTTTGGGTTTTTGGGGTCAAGCGCGGGCTTTGGTGTAAAAATGGCCCTTGCATGTACGACGTCTCCTGGATCGCCATCGCTCTCCGCATAATCTTTTGGTAATTTAATTTTTCCTGTTCCGTCGTTTTCTAGCCCGAAAAAAGTTGAATCCCTAACTTGGTTCCTCCAGTTGTTAAATGTTCCAGATCTCTCGTCTCCATCCTCTCTAATTATTCTATTTAATTTGCCGACCTTTTTATTCGCTTCATCTAGTCTCACGCTACCTATGCCAGAGGTAAATGCAGTCATTTCGTAAAACTCTTTTTGTGTCCACCTATCAAAAGGGTGGTCGTGGCACATTGCACATTGTAACCTTGTGCCTAAAAATATTCTAATCGTATGTGATAGGTTGTCTTCTTGCATGCCCCTGTCTCTTACATAGTAGCTGACTTCAGGTCCATTGCCATATAACTCCCCACTACTTGATATTAAATCTCTAACTATTTCATCGTAGGGCCTCTTCTCTCTTAGTGATTTTCTGAGCCACTCTCTATATACTGATCCTACGTTTATATTTGTTCCTGCTGGGCGGTCCTTTACCCTCAACATATCCGACCACCAATTAATTTGATGATTCACATAGCCCTCTGAATTTAAAAGTTTTTGTGTTAATTTATCTTTTTTATTTGGGTCGCTATTTTTTAAGAAAGAGTTTAGTTCTGACTGTGTGGGGATGCGCCCGATTAGGGATAGGTACATTCTCCTTACATATGCACTACTATTTAGCTCTTTGGTTTTGGGCAATCTTTTGGCTCTTAAATTATCATCCACTAACCTATCTATGTATGCGGAATAACTATTAAGCGTTCTTTTGTCTAGCGGTGTATTGATCGAAGGTATATCGCTGTACCTGTTTTCGGAATGATAAAGTTCGATTTGTTTTTGCGAGTCTTTTGTGAGTAGATTTATTTCAAATCTGAATTTTTGATGATCTTCTGCTCTTTGGAATAGTAGATGCGTTGCGTTAGCTTCTAGTATTTTACCCTCGGTCTTGTTTCCGTCATTAAAATATAATTTTTCGGCGCTACAATTTAGCGCAAGTAAAAATAATATAATTATTTTTTTCATGCATCGTTATGTTTTCGTAGCTTAGTTTTGTATATCCTATATAGTACTATAGATAGCAGGATTACCCAATAAGCGCCGTTTAAGTTGTGGTTCGCATGTTCACATACTCCAGTAGTGCATTCTAGAAATTTTGGATCGACTTTATTAAATATGTTTTTCATTGTTTCTTTTTGTTATATTTTCCGTCACTTAGTCCCGCTCCATATATATCTAAGTTGAGTCCCACTTTTTTTGAGGCTTCAAAAATTAAGTCTAGATAATACTTTGGGTCCCCAGAATCTTTTGCGTGATACTCATCGCTAAAAACAATTCCATCTTTGTTTTTTATATGATTCGCATTGTTCTCTCTATGATACCTCTTGAGGTTATTGGATTCCAAATATCCCTCCCCTCTCCACGCGCTCCCAACAAATTCTTTAAAAGATTTTGCGAAAGTTTTTCCTCTATCAACCTGAAACATTACCCCTCTATAGATTCCTCCATAACCATTAAGCGATGCCTTAAGCTTGTTGATGTCTTTTGAGTAGTGATCTTGTGGTTTTTTATTGAAGGTAGGTAGATGATAGGATGGTTGGGCTTCATCTTGAAAGGCAATAGCTAATACATTATCTTTCTTCGCTGCTTCTGTAAAAAACTTTAAGGTTCTCTCTCCCGAGTTGGAAATAATTGTAACTCGTCGATTATATAAATCTTCGTCATTATTGTAATATGGTAAAAGGGCAGTTTTTAATAGTGTGTCTTTCATTATGTCTAACTGCTTACGCGTGTCTAAAATACTGCCACTTCCGTCGACGTGCATCATTATATGAAGCGCCCCATCTTTTGGGAGGTGATCGTAGCTGTGTTTTCCGCCGTAACCAGATCCTCCTTTGCCTCCTGCACCAATCCCCATGCCTAGGCCCAATTTCTCTACCACATAACCTTGGGTTAACCCTGCGGCACCACCAGCCCCAGCTCCTCCAACTAAACCTCCGACCCCTCCAGATTTTACCATGCGGAAATTGCCTGGGTTTTGGGGCGTACTAGATTCGTCTAGTGGGTTAGAGTATTGCGCTACTTCATCCCCGTCGTTTATTCCATCTCCATCTGTGTCTGCGCTATTTGGATTCGTGCCTAATTGAGATTCTGTTACTGCGGGCAGCCCGTCTCCATCTCTATCATTTTCAGGAGTCACTTCTAAGTTTTTGGGAATCAATCTTTGGCTTCCTATCCCCCCTAAAGTTGGAACCGTTTCTCCATCGAGAACTCCTTGGCCTATTCCAGCACTTAACCCCGCTCCCCCTCCAGCTCCAGCTCCTATCGCGGAAGATCCTATTCCTGCACCGACACCCTGAGATGGAAAGTTGTAAGCGTATAGCTCCCCACCTTTTCCAACTCCATAGCTTCCTTTTTTATCTTTGAGATTAAAATCTAAATCCCCAAGCTCAATGTCATCTTCGTCGTTTCGCGAAAGAGTAAGGTTTGACATGTCTATTCCGCCTTTTTCTTCTACTCCAATTTTATTTAAACCTTCATTGGTATTATTTGATGCGGCGATATCCTTGTCTAGCTCAAATAACCTTCTGTCTAAAAGTCCAAAGTCAACATCCTTATCCACCCTACTTCTGATATTATTTTCGCCATAAACATCATGATCCCCACCGTGCCGATGTAACCCACGAACGCGGCCAACGCCATCAACGCCGACGACGCTATGTCCATCAAATTCTTCATTTATAATTATATCTGTATCTACGCGTCCGTTATTCAATAAGACTGGATCTGTGTTTGGGATAAGTCCGATATCTCCAATAAGCCTATCTCTCGATATTATATTTGGGCTATCATCTAATACTACCCCAGTTCCCCTGTCTATGTATACATCATTGTCCCGAATAAAAGTCTGCTTTGTTTTGCGTTCATTAATATACACAACTTCCTCGTCATGTGAGCCATTAAATAGTTCTGCGGTTATAGCCTCTTCCGTAGTCTCGTCTATTTTTTCCACTTTGAGCTCTTTATTGGGCGATTCTGCTGGCATATTTAGTATAATTAAAAATAAGAACAGTAGGGCGGAAAGGTACCCAGTAATTAGATTTGCTAACGATGTTTTTTTAAGTTTTTTATTTTTCATTAAATATTCCTTTTTTAAAAGAATTTATTAAAGCCATTACTCCTTCTTGGTTTTTAGTCATTATATTTTCTCCGTTAATTAGAGATATTTTCCAGAATCCCGTTGACTTTTTGTGTTTAACATAAACTACATTTTTGGGGTTTATGTGGTAGGACTCTTCGGCGCTATCCTCAATTGTTATTATTGTTTTCATATTACCAAGGGCTTATTTCGTATCCAAATGTATTAAAAATTAAATTTAATATCCATAGTATTAATATGTATATAGGTAGTTCTATAAGAAGCTGTTTCCACCATGGTTGTTTTAGTTTCCATGTTTTGAATCTGTTTGGTTTGTCTGCACCCGTCTTCTTCGCGAGCTTCCTTGTGAGGCAGCTTGTTATATTACCCTGAAGACCTTTAAGCCATATTAAAGGAAATAAAATTTTCTTTATTATTCGCATTTGCAATTGCTACATCCATCTTTTTCGCAAGATGCGCAATTGCAGATCTTGTCTCCGTTACATTTGTGCGTTAAATAAACTTTTGTTTGTATCGATGTGCATCCACCGAGGAATACTGAAGCTAATATTATGGTGAGGAATTTCATTGACGCCTGTCTCCCGTTTGTTTAGTTTGTCTAATTTCTTTTTGAAGTTCTTTTTGGGCGTTCTTTACCGCTTTATGTTTATCCGCATTTGATTCTTTAAAATCTTTTATGAGTTCTGTTTTTTGCTCTTTTGATAGCTCTTTTGAGTTCTTTAATTTTTCATGAAACTCCTTTTTGACCACATCAAGATCCTTCTGTTTTTCTCGAACCTGTTGGAGTTTTTGTTTCATTTCTTCCGTTGGCTCTGGTCTGCTTGGGCGCTCTGGCTTATTTTCTTTATGCCAATCATTAATGGTTTTTCCAAGCTCTTTTTGGGATTCAATCAAATCTTTATTATTTGCGCGGAACTTTTCAACAACCTTACGAACTTCTTCTTTGGTAGGTTTCTTTCCGAGTTGTTTGATTTGGTTTTGAAGAGACGCTTGGAGAGATTGTTGAGCCTCTTTGTACGCATTCATTTTTTCCTTAACTTCAACGGGTGGAACTGGTACAATTGGTGGAACTGGTTTGACTGGTGGTTTTGGCTGAGGTTTTGGATGGGGTCTACCTTTTTCAGTATCGCTTTTGAGATTATTTGATATCCATTTCGCTAAAGTAGAGCTTCCAAATCCAAATTTGCCTGGAAGTTTAACGTGATCTCTGACTTGAATTTTTGGTGGATGGCCCCAGTGTCTGGGAAATTTAGGTTTATCTACCTGGGGTTTATTAACCTGAGGTTTAGATGGTTTTTCGCTAGCGTCTTTAGTGGGTGTGCCAGCTAACATTGTCAGTGAGGATAGTAAAATTAATATGTGTTTCATAGTTTTATTATATATTTTATAATGTCCAAAAGTCAATATTTTATCCTTTGTTTTTCTTTAATTAACTCTTCCATAAAAAATTTTAGAGCTTGCAGGTCGTCGTTTTCCATTGCAACCGCAAGCTCGTATCTGTATATTTCAATCCAATTTCTTTTTGTTTCATTAAATTCTGTATCTTTAGGCGTGGGATTATGGGTTGTGACGCAACTTGTTAATAGGATCACTGGCCATAACTTAAACACATAGTAATTTACACCCTAATCTGCGCTTTGAGAAGTTTCTGAAATCGCATATCTACTTAGGGAATCGCTCAATGCGTCTTCTATTGACCTAATTTTAACGTATTTCTCTAGTTTTGTGGTGTCTAGCACACAATTTGACCTAGGAGCCACTATTTCGCTAGAAAAGCTATTGTAGTCCTCAAAGAAACTAAATTGTTTGTTTGGTATTTTTAGGTGACGCTTCATTAATTCCACCACTCTTTTTGTTGTGGCGCTGCCCTTGTTTGTTATATTGTATATTCCGTGGGGCGCTTTTTGCTCCAGTAAATCCATGCAGTATTGTGCGAAATCGCCTCTATGGGAAAACGAGTTTTCTACATCTATGAGGTTATCGTAAGTTAATAATTTCGTTAGATAATTTCGTGGAGACGGGCGCTCATCGAATGGTATTCTTAGTCTAAATATATACGAGCGAGGATTGTGTTTTAGTATCATTTTTTCGCACAATGCTTTTGTTCCGCTATAAAAGCTTCCGTTGTCGAATGTAAAGTTTGGCTCGTCTTCTTCTGTGAAATGTTTTTCGTATCCGTTGTAAATGCAGCCCGAAGATATTTGTACTAGAGTGGAGTAGTTTGTCGTGCAGAAGTTCGCTAGGTTCGTTGGGAATACAATGTTCCCCATGATGGTGTCTCCTTTGTTTTTTTCGCAAGCGTCAACATTCGGTCTACCTATGTATCCTGCGCAGTTAATTATAACTGAATCTTTAAAAGGCTTTTCGTGATTGTTGTAGTTTATATGAGCGTAATTTGAGAATTCTTTAAAGTCTGTATAGTCTACGTCGGATCGGCTTAACGCGAGGTAATGTAAACCTCTCTTTTTGCATTCTGCAATTATGGCTTGCGCTATATAGCCATTTTTTCCTAGTATTATGTACATTTTTTTGGTTTTATTATCGTCCAAGTTGGCCAAGGAAGGTCCTTGTAACTCACAAGAACTTGCAAATGATTTTTAAGTGCAAATTCATCTACCGCCCCTTTAACTGCTCCTGGGTTAATAGATCCATCAAGGCACATCGACCAATCTTGCCCCCTGACCTCTGGCGCCTCAAGGTAATCATGTCCGCTAATTAGCCCTCCATCTTTTATTTTTGGCCAATATGATTCAAGGTCTTCTTTGGTTCCACAAAAATCGTGCCTTGCATCAATATAGGCCCAGTCTAAACTTGCATCAGGTATATTAACACTCATCTCTTTGGAGTACCCCTTTAGTACTTCTACCTTATGCTTCATAAAGCGAACTCTTCCCATGGCTCTGTTGAAAAATTTAATATGTTTTCTATTTGAAACGTTTGCTCCATCTAGGTAATTTGGCTGATGTTCCCAGCAATCAACTAGATAGAGTTTTTCTAGAGACGGTATTTTAGAAAGAATTTCCTTGCTGTATTCCCCTTCTTTTACTCCAATTTCACATGCACGCTTTATTTTTTGCTCGCTTAAGATTTCTAAAAGATGACTCCTGTTTCTGTAAGTTTTTAACAAACTCATATAATTAAATCCTCCTTTTTTATTAAAGCTTTAACTGCTCTTGGGCCCCCGCAATCTCTTCCGTAGAAAAATCTCCTGCGTTTAAAATTTGATTTATATTCGTGTAAATTTTTAATTTTACATCCTGGAACATACCTAAGGAGCCCTTCCTCGGTAGCTAGGCAAAAAGGTATATATTGGGTATTGTCTATATTTACATCTATTATTGAATCAAGATACCACTTTAATCTTTGTTCTGAGTTCTTGTTTCTGTTGCGGTTTTTTCGAGGGGGCTTGTTGCATAAATGGCGATAAAAATTAAAATAATTTATCATTGCTTTTGGGCTGCCTACAGCAATTCTATCGCAATACCCTTTATATTCCAGATTACTTGGAGTCAATATTGTATTGTTATTTAGCTTTGGTAGATCCAGTTTAAAGTCTTCGTAGAAGAAGGCGTCTGGGCGAAGCCTGACAAAGTAATCATAGTCTCTTGAGTATTTTTCCGCCAAAAGTTTTCCTTGGTATCCCATGTACCATTGCATCATAACTGCCATACCTTTTGGGGGTACTCCCCATTCCGCTTGGACTTCCGAGACTGGGTTTTTCTCTATAAAAGAAGAATGTATAATCTTGAACTGGGGCATTAGGTCTTCTACAAGTACAGATTCTTTTAGGTAAAAAAACAAATAATCTACCTCTCCGAAATGAGGCTCAAGGAATTTCTTTATCGTAGGGTACGAATGATTGAAGCCTCTTAGTTGCCCAGTTAATATAAAAAGGGTTTTCATAATTCCCTGATAAAAACATTATAGCCCTGCTCTGATAGCCTATTGTACGTTGTGCGCGCTTGTCTTGTCGGTGCGTCTTCTCCGCAAAGCAATATGCATTCTTGAGGGTTGTAATATTTACTCGTCATATTTAGTGTTTGATTGCAAAATTCAAAAAGGTTATTTTTATTGGCTCTATTTATTGGTCTATAAAAGTCACCATATATTATGGTATCATAATGGCGTTTTTCTATGTTGTTTTTTAATTTCGCGTCTTGGTCTTGGCTACCATACTCTAGTCGATCTAAGTTTTTAGAATAAGTAAATCCTCTTCCATATAATTTTGAACACGCATCATTGTATGAATCCCACACTCTTCCCTCAAGTACTTCATTGAAATCTTTATAGAGATAGTTTGCGCAAGGGTATTCGTGGCAAGATTTTTTAAACAATTCCTTGAATCCATGCATACATAAGTCTGAAAGATAATCTGCCTGATCTTTTTTGCGTAAAAATAGTATGTTTTTTGCAGAACTTAAGTTTGATTTGTTTAAGATGTATTTTGCAGCGGAGATTGTTGTTAGGTTTTTTTTTGTGTAAGATATTAGATCTTCACAGAATTTATTATATAGGGCTTTGTTTAGTTTGCTTGGGTCTAATTTATCGTACGCTTCCTTTAGTTTCTCCCACGGGAAATTGGTCATGGTATTTTGGGGGCGCTTTTCAAAGTTTTCGAACATAGGAATGCATCCATTTGCTAAAATTTCATAATGCCTCATGCAGTCCCAGCCGCTTTTCCTTTTGGTGTTCGCAAAAAAACTTTCTTTATAGTCTTTGTAGTAATCCTCCTCGTTTTTAAAAGGGTATTTTCTTTTGCCCCTCCAGTTCCTGGGTGTAGAAATTGGGAAATCTCTGTTTTTCTTGGGAACTTTTTCTACAATCTTACACCTAGGTATACTGAAGCTTATTGGATAAATTGGCATTATAAAATTATGCCAAAATCAAATTAAAATAAAATTTGAAGTGCAATCGCCAGAGATAAGAGGGCTGCTATTTGCCAAAGTTTTACGTGATGAATCATGTCTTTATTATATGATGTTTTTAAAAAAAATAAACTTTACTTTCTGCACCTTTTGTCGTATGTTCCTAGCCAGCATATGAGCGCTATAAAAAAACTGAGCATACAATTATAGCTTTGGGCGTAAGCAAAGACGAGAGCTATCCATATGTTTAATGCGCTAAGGCATATTAATAGCTTTCCTCTTGGCGTGTATTCCACTGTCAGGACATTTGTTGGCTTGCCTGCAAGTCGCTATCTAGCTTTTCTTGAATCTCCTTAATTCTTGACCTTAATGTACTGACGGTAGTCTTTAGGTAGCCGCAGTCTTGAGGTTCGATTCTAGACTCTAACACTCTAACTTCTTCGTGTAGTACATGTAGGTGCCTTGCCATATCTCTAATTTCTGTAATATTATTCATGTTCATTAATTTATTTCACATAGAAAGTTCGCCATTTCATCTATTCCGACTTCGGTCAATAGTTCTTCTCCTAGCTTATCGTAAACTTCTTGATCTGAAAAGCCTTCTAGCTTTGCCCATCTATATTTCTTATTGTCTCTTCGGAAGCATCGAATCTGATCGTTTTCGCAGATGCCTATGCTTCCCCATTTATTTTTTCCAGACTTTAAGATAATGACGTTATTCCTTAGGCTTGATTTGAGCTCACTATGTTTTAATTCTACGCCCCGTTCTTGACAGAACTGCTTTAAAACTTCTAGCGCTGTAACCAAGCGAAAGCTCATTACGCCTCAAGCATATCTGGAATATCTGAGGTTGACTCTTCGTTTGCTGTTGTCGCAGTATTTGCGGTTGTCGCAGTATTTGCGGTTGTCGCATTCTGTGCGGGCTCGTCCGCTTGGTATACAATGAAATCTGGAGCCTTCGGATTCTTGTCTTTGTACTTATTGGTAAAAACCACCAACTTTACATTTGTTTCTACCCCGAATTCTCCAACCTTAACGTGGCCAGAAAGATAGTTTTGGTTCTTGCCTTCTCTTCGCCAGAGTGCTCCCATTTCTCTATTCTTCCAATCGTTATTGCCTTCTTGACTATTAGTATTTTCTTCGCTCATAATATTGTTTTAAGTGTTAATGATGCTTACAATATACTATATCTTTTCTTTTAGTCAAGAATTATTTTCTTAAACCATCCTTTTTTTTTCTTGCCCACCTGACTCTATCTTTCCCTTCCGTATCTTCTACGGGGCTCGAGGCTTTCTCTTCTGCTTTATTTACAGAGTCTTTTATTGCTTCTGCGTTTGCAGTGTTTATCTTATTTACTTGAAGGGGCTTATCTTGAGCTCCCTGTTTAATTGGAGGGTTTGTAGTCTTGATGTTATCGCTTATGATTTCTGCTACAGGCTCAATTTTTCGTTTTTTTTTAGCCATTCTTATGGAAGATGTCGCGGCCAAGAGCATTAACACTGCCAGCGGATCAAACACAAACATTATTATTGTCGTAATCATTCTAACAGCCGAATCATTTTCTAGATCAGCTACCCCCAATTCTCTTAGTATCTCAGCAACATATTTTACTGGCCCGATCTCCGCTTCGATTTCCGAAAGGCTATCCTTTTCGTCAAACTTTCTAAGTTCAAGTTCTTCAATATTGTTTTGCGTTGATTTTACTTTTTCGGTAGAAGTTTCTATCAGCGTATCGAGGTCGGTTTGGCTGGTAAGGTCTTTATCTTGGTAGCTGTCTATCTTGTCTCTTATTTTTTTGATTTCTTCTGAGGCTGTAGATCTGTGCGTGTCTATTGCTGTTTCGTATTTTACAATCTTATCTTTAATCTCTTGTCTTTCTGCGGCTTGAGCTTCCTTAAGCTCTTCAAGTTTCTTTTTTTTGTTTGAGAATAGTCCTCCTCCTTTTGATTCAATTAAAGCGACTTCCGTATCAAGTTCTTTTCGTCTTTCTGTTAGTTTGTTGATGTACTCTTGTTCGATTTTAATATCCTTGTCTAAGGATTGCTCTATGCTTTTGATCTTTTCTTCTTCTCTGTCGAAGTTGACATCAGTTCTGGAAGTAAAATCCTTGAGGCGTTCTTTTGCTTGTGTTATTGATTCATTGAGTCTTTTTATTTCAATGTTTTCTCTTTCTATTTTATTATCTATTTGAGATATTGCCGCCGCAACTTTTTGCGACTGTCTTTCGTGCTCAATGTGCGCTTTACTGAGGTATCCAAAGATGCCCATGCTTGTTATGCCAATTAATACTATGACCGCAAGGGTCAGGTAACTTCTTAGGAATAGGCTTGCCGCTTTCCAGTTGGCGTGAAGCCAAACGGCAGTTACAAGTTTTGCTACTTCAAGAACTGATCCCATGATTATAACTGACCAAAAAGCGCCAGAAAAAATCACGGATAGTCCAATAATGCTGAATACTCCAGCTACTAATGAGATGCTAATTGCCGATGCAAAAAGCAAATAGGGTAATATGTTTGCCTTCATGTGTGTGGTGTGCAGGTTATTATTTGTTTATAATAGTCTATGCGCTCGACTGATATCTTCCAGTTTTTGTGGGCCGCATATTTGGGCCATGGATTTTCGAGTGCCCATTTTCTGTTTTTCATTGTTTCGTCAAAAAGAACTTTGCCTAACTCTTCGTCGGTTGAGGTTTTCGCAATTTGTCCAAATTCTTCTTGTCCAGAAGAGCGATCAATATTTTTTGTTACAAGGTGGTGGATTTTATTATTATCTATATAGGCTTCCTCTAATCCCTTTTGTGTGAGGCGTCCATACAGGTCGTCATCGTCCCATCCATAGGAGGTTATTCCTTCGTGGTATCCATTGACTTCGTGAAAATCTTTTGTTTTGCATAAAAGCTGTCCATTTAAATGAAGTTCGTTGTCTGTTCTTGCTACCCTCCAGCTTCCGTGATAAAATTCGTTACCACTCAATTCGTGCTCGGCAAAAAAATCAGAAGTAATTAAAACGTCTGCATCTATTTTTGCAAGGGAATCGTGGCTGACGAACTTGGATCCAAGATTGAATGCCCAACTGAGCACCCATCTGTCTTGATCCTGCGCCTTTATTACTTTTATCTTTTTTCCGTTTGTGAATTGCGGTAAAACATTCACTACGCTTTCGTCTGAAGACCAATCAACTATTACGACTTCCTTTACTTGTGGCGCGGCAAGCCAAGTTGGTAGCGCAATTTTTAAATTTTCATTTCGATTCATGCAGCAAGTCAAAATGGACACTCCTCCTGGCTTTGGTTTCCTGTGATTGATTTCTTGCGTAAACTTTGAATCTATTTCGTCCTCATCTTCGATTATCTCTGATGCTGTCGCATTTAATTGCGCTGCGATTCTGGAAAAAGAGCTAAAATGGTTTCCGACTATTTTGTTTGATCTAGAAAGCAGCCAAATATCGCACATGGCGTCAAGCTGTCCGTTTTTTTCGGCCTTGAAGGGGCTATCGACAAATTCTTTTTCGTGAAAAATAAGCTTTTCTCCATAGGTTGCCTTAAGCTTCTCTAGGACTTGCGGCTCATCTGTAGCGACAAAAACTTTTGATTCAGGCTTGTTCTTGAGCTCTTTGTTGACTACTAATTCAAAAGATTCCTCGCTTGACTTGAGGTATTGTTTTCTGTTGGGGTTTTTCTCGTCGACTGCATCTCCCCTTCTTATGTGAATGCCGATGGTATGTTGCTCCTCAATTTTTCTTAGAGTGGGTAGAATTTGTTGCAAAAGATCTTCGTTGATTTGAATCGACTTCATTTCATTTAAAAAAATCTTCCACCAATCTGGCATGTGCTGTTCGATGAGGGATACGTGGAGCGCCCAAGGCATAAAATTTGTGCAAGAAACCGTTATTTGTTGGTATTTTCCCTCGAAGATGTCTTTAATGTATTGTTTTCTCCTTCGATGTTCTTTCCTGGGAATTTTGTAGGCGCCATGGTCTATGTCGTTTTCGTATACTCCAGCGATATGTTCATCAATGTTGAAAGATTGTTCTCTGTATTTGTTCCACTCTGCCCTATTTATCAAATTAACATTAATTGAAGCTGGATCCATGATATCTTCTAAGTTAGTTTCATCAAACCCTGGACCAGTTTCCCATAGAATATAAACTGGCAAATTCAGAAAGTCACCAAGCATTTTAAAGGAAATCATTGCTCTTATTCTATTTCCTAATCCGTTTTGTGGTCGAATTAATAAATATTTTTCGGGCAAAATTTTCTTTTTTTTCAGTATACCAGTCAGCGTCTTTCCAGAAAAAACGCTACGCAAGGCTTTAAATATAGTCTTAAAAGGCATATTATATATATACACTTTAAGTTACATAATTAAATTTTTTGAATGCTTTATTTTTAGTTCTTCAAAGATGTTGATATAGACTTGTGATAATTTTTTTCTATTTTCGTCAAACTCTTTTCCAGAAAAGCTCGTTTCTTTAAATATTTCTTGTGGAGTTTTGTTGATTGAATCACTTAAATTGCAAAAGGGTATTTTATGCATTTTACATAATTCATTAACTCTTCCATCGTGTATCGTGCATATCGTAGGAAGCTCTGAAGCTATAGATATCATTGCTCCGTGTATCCTTGGGGTTAAAACGTGCCCTTTTGAGCTTTTAAGAAAAGATTTTAGCTCGTTTGGTGATACAAATACATTATATTTATCTTTAGATTCTCCTTTTGCAAGACTGGCTAGGTTTTTAATTTCTTTATCTACTGACTGGTCTCCTGCGCTGGAAAATAAATTCCACATTGTTCCATCGCAGCCATTAACCATAATATGGTCTGCTGTAGTCGTCATTTTTTTATATAATGTATTTAACGATGGTTCTGCATGGGATAATTGGCTGAAATATATTAGCTTTTCAATTTTACTATGCATTTTTGCCTCTATTATTTGCCCTAAATTTTTCTTGCCATTTAAAAATAGAGATTGGCATCCTGTAATGTGAATATTTTTTTTGATTCCATTGTCAAATAAAGATTTTTTTGTAGTCTCTCCCCTGATCAAAAGGTGATTACCTTTATTCACGAACCGTAGGAAAAAATCTCTCAGGCTTTTGGGCATGGTAGGGATTTTGCCATCTAGATTTGCTTGCGCTCCAAGCCCGAACAAAATTACTGGCACAGAAGAGCTTTCTGAGAGATTTAAAACTCCATTTATCCAGAGCTGTTCATTACCATCGATCATATTTGCAACTGTCATCACCAAGAGCTTGCAGGAGGAATTTATTTCTTTAGGGTCGGTTCCAGTATGCACGAACTTAATTTTTTCATCTATTGTTCTGAGCGCGGCAAGTCGATGGACTATGTTTCCAGTATTATTCCCAGAGAATTTTTTGACGTGATTAAAACTCCAGCCCGAAGAATCTAGAGTGTTGTTGTATAACCGCTCCCATTCGAGGGCGTTTTCTTCGTTGTCACATATAAAACCTACGCTTTTCATGCTTTAATAAAAACTTCATCCTCTGTCATTGCCCATTTGCTATCAAAGAGAAGGGATTCTTTGTTTTCTTTTTTGCTTGGGCAGAATAGTAATCTAATTTTTGAAAAACCCTTGTACCCGAAAATGATATTATCTGCTTCAAATATTGATAATATGGAAGTCACCGTGGCCTCCTCTCCCTCTCCAAATAAAAAATTACCTTCACAATAATCTAGTAATGGTTTTAAGTATTCTTTTGTCTCGTTTATGTTTTGAGGGAAGCCGTCAGAAATTAAAGCAACCGATGCGTTTGGGTATGTTTTTTTGTATTTTTTAAGCGCATTTAGGTAGTCCCCCACTTCTATAAAAGGTTTTGGTGTTTTTTTTCTCGCCTCTACCGCCTCTTGCCATGAGTTATATGACTTATGATATAAATTACAATAAACCCCTTTGCTTGATTTATATAAAGATATGTCCCCGAGTCTGTAATGTATTAAAAGTTTTTTGTTTTCTTTGTTTTTAAATAAAGACTTATTTTTTATAGAATTTCTAAAATCTGCAGCCTGCTTGTGGGCAAACACTTCTTTTAGAATGGGATTTCTGAGCCATTCTCCGTTGCTCATAGAAAAAATTGACTCCCATAAGGGGTGGGTAACCATAACAGAATTGCCTGCAGAAAAACTATATATTGTGTTGGGGGATTTTGATAGATAGGATCTGATTTCTTCTACATTATAGTTAAATTTTTCTAAAAAATTATCTAATTGTATTTCTATAATCTTATGGTCTTTGAATTTTCCATCTGTAATTTGGTTAAATGCATATTTGAATCCAAAAAATTTATTGAAAGTATCGTGGCCGCTTCGGGAGAGGTGGCCGAAACGAAAAGGAGAAAAGACAAAATTTAGATTAGTTAGCCCCTTTACGCATCCATATAGAGATTTAAAATCTGTAAAAGTTTGGCCCATTCCTGCGCCATTATATTTAATTGTGAAATAATTATTTTCGATCATGCTATCCAGTGGTTAAACTGCTTCAATTGCCTTCTCCTTCTTTTCATTTAATCTTCAAATTCATAACCGAAATACTCAATGTCCTTTGCGTATTTTTCCGCAACAATTTCTCTTGTTTCATCGTCATAGTATTCAGTGTAATGTTTGCGTTTGTGTTTGCTTTTGTTTGTATGTGGAAGCTGTTGTTGTGGTATTCCGATTTTGTCGCAGACAATGTTGAAGTCTTCTTGAATGTTTTCAAATCTTCCAATGAAATCCAGTTTACATAAATCGCAAATTCTGGATTGAGGGCGCCAGTGTTTATTTAAATTTAAATTTTCTTTATCCGTTACTAATTTTATGAAATGAGAAAATTCAATTTCACTTGGATTTGATATTTGGTATTTTTTTGAAAAATAACCAGTTTCACATTGAAAGCTGGATTTGTAATAAGAGACTAACCTGTCCCACGGATTTCTTACAAATATAAAAGTAAAATAAGTGTTGTTTATTTTTTTTAGAAAATTAAGATCTACATTAAACTCGAATAAACTCCTTCTTGTTTCGGAGTTGGTCTTTCTGTGTTCTAATTTTGTGTTTTCTGAAAGAACTTTAAATATTGAACACGAGCCAACTTTTCCTAGTTGAATCCAAGCAAACTTTTCTTTATTTGAATATACTATTTCGTGTTTTTTATTGCTTCTGCTCATTGTTTTGTTATACACTTGGTGTATACCTTTTGCATGAACTTAATAATAGATTGCTCATTAACGGTTCCGCCGAGTGAAATTTATTGTTTTAGAGACGTAACATTATACGCAAAAACCTTTGTTTTCCAAGATATTTTGGTGCAATGCGAGAAAAATACCAGAAGCATGTATTGGAAGTGGCTAAAGGACAATAGTATCCATGATTTCGTCTCGTACATGCTCAAGCCTACAGAGGAGGAGCATGGCTTTAAAATGGCCCCAAAAGGCGGGAACCTGAATATTGATAGAATTACCGCCGACAACTTGAATTTTGTCATAGGTTCGATATCATCCATAAAGCCTGACCGTGGAAAATAAAAAGCTACTCTTTGAAATAAATAAAAAAGAAAAGCAAATTAGTGAACTGCTTGTTTTAATAGATACCCTGCAGACTAATTTGAGATCTGCTGTTGCGCATATACCTGAAGAGGATAAGAGTAAGGTTACAGGCGTTCAGAGTTATAAGTGGTGCGTTAATTGGCGTCCGCGAGATCTAGGTAAATGATCCTTATTTTGGCTTAGGTAAATCTTTTGGCAGAATCCATGCTCTTTTATCGTACCAATAAAAAATTCTCCTTTTATTGAATATGTAGTTGTAAAGCCAGCCGTAATTCTCAGAGAATAAAAAAGTTCCTTTATTGAATGCCCAGAACCACCCAGAATCTTCTCTGTAGAGCCAAGAGTCTATGAGGCTGTATTGCTTTGAGTATATCCAAGCGCCGTCAATGTCTTTATCCCACTTATGTTTTGAATTAGGTGTTTGAGGGTTTTCTGGATTTTCTTTTTTAATCGCATTGTTTTCTTTGGGAACTTCTCTCTTTATGACTTCTGGCTTTTTCGTTTGGTTCATCATTTCCATTGTCTTTTGCATGCCTTTTCTCCAGCTATGGCACCTGATCATATGTCCTCCTATATCTAGTGGCTCATGTGGGTTTACGGTTTTGCAGTATTCGCACCCACATAAAAAATCTCTTACCTGTATAGTCGTAGACGAAAAGCAGGGTAGTATGGATAGCATTAGGAGAGTAACCAGCCTCATATACCTATATACACGAAAATGGAGCCACCTGTCAGGTTCGAACTGACGACCTGCTCATTACAAGTGAGCTGCTCTACCAACTGAGCTAAGGTGGCTAAGACTTAATCTCTCTTCCGTCGAATTGCGCCTCAAGCTCATTGAGGAACCTACCCCTTTTTTGCTCTGGAAGTTTTTTATATTCTTTGTGAAGCCTGCGAAAAACCCTCTTGTGAACTTGGTCTTCTTTACTGTACTTAATAATTTTTTTAATCTTTTTGACTATTTTTTGGCTCATAATTCTATATGTTCTACGTTCTTTGAGTTAAGTGATGAAAGTTCTGATCCTCCTGCGTAGCTAATTGAGCTTTGGAGATCTTCTTCTATCTCGATTAACTTTGATTTGTATGTCATTCCTGAGGAAGGTACGTTTTTTAATAACCCTTCTATGTGCGTCTTTGTTTTCTTGTTTTCAAAGCTGGCCGATCCGTAATATGCTTTGTGCGTCGCCCCCTTTATCTCAATTGAATGAGAAGGGCTATCTGAGCATGATGCAAAAAGACCTCCTGCCATAACTAGATCCGCTCCAGCAACTAGAGCTTTGGCAATATCTCCATTACATTTCACTCCCCCATCTGCTATAATTGGAATTCTATTATGGTCTGCTGTTTGATTAAATAAATCCCCGCTATAAACTTCCGCGCAATCTTTCACGCAAGTAAACATTGGCATGGTGAATCCCGTCTTATCTTTGGTTGTACATGGAGAGCCTTGCCCTATTCCGACCTTGACCATATCTGCGCCCCATCTGTATAAGTCTGAAACCGCATTGGGGGTCGCGACGTTTCCTGCAATAATTTTTGTTTTAGGCATTAAGTTTTTGCAGTGTTCAAGCATTTCTTTCATTCTTTGCGAATGTCCGTGGGCAATATCAATTGTAATACAATGCACCCTGCCTCTATCTGAATTTTTTTTAAGCTTATATAAAATATCTACGTCTTTTTTTTGAACTCCAAGGCTGATTGAGATTAAGTTCCAATCTTCTCTGTTTGCTCGATCTACAAAATTAATATTATCTACGTCAAATCTGTGCATTATATAAAAATATCCATTCCTTGATAGCCACTTGCAGAGATCTTCGGTTACTACTGCCTTCATGTTTGCGGGAATAATTGGAAGCTTGTATTCGTTGCCGAAAATTAAAGTAGATGTATCGCACTCGCTTCTGCTTTTGCAGGAGGAGAAGTTTGGGCTTAGTGAGATGTCTGAATATTTTAAAGCTCGCATAAGGTATATATATTCCTTATGTCTAAAAAATCAAGACATTACTTTGTTTCAACCCGCGCTTTTGATTCGTGAAATTTGAAATTAATTTCTTTAACGTCTTGGCTTTCTAGAATTTTTCTTGCGCAAATCGATTGAACCTCGTCTCTAAAAATTCTTTGCAGGGGTCTTGCCCCCATGTTTTCTTCCATTGCTCTTTTACATATATCTATTCTTACTTGAGCGGAAATCTTTAAATTTATGTTTTTCTTTTTTAATTGTTTTTGGAATTCTCTGATTTCTATGTTCAGTATTGCCCTCAAGTCTTCTAGTCTTAGTTGGTTGTAGGGAATAATCGAGCCTATTCTGTTTAGAAGCTCAAGCTTAAAGTGTTTCTTTGCGGAGTTTAGGATTGATTTTTTAAGATCGTCTAGTGAGGACTCTTGATTCATGAATCCTACTGAATTGGTTTTTTGATATAGCTCCTGCCCGATATTTGACGTCATTACTATAATTGCATTAGAGAAGTCCGCAGACTGTCCCATGTTGCCTGTTAGCTTTCCCTCTTCAAGTATTTGTAGTAGTAAATTTAATACATCTTCGTGCGCCTTTTCGATCTCATCAAAAATAATTACGCAGTATGGGTTTCTTTTTACTCGCTCTATTAATTGGGCGCCCTCTTCATACCCAACATAACCTGGAGATGCGCCGATCAGCCTACTGACTGAGGTTTTTTCTGAAAATTCTGACATATCTAACTGAATGAGATTATCTTCTCTTTCGAATAGGTTCTTTGCAATCATCTTTGCTGTATGCGTTTTGCCTAGTCCTGTTGACCCAAGGAGTAGGAAGCTTCCTATTGGCTTTTTGCCGTCACTTAGTCCAGAAAAAGAAAACATTACCGACTCATTTATGGCTCTTACTGCTTCGCTTTGCCCAATTATAGACTTTAGTAATTTGCCTTCTAGGTTTATTGCTTCCTCGCTATAGTCTTTTTTTACTTTCTCAATAGGGATACCTGTTTTATCTGCCACAACCTTACAGACATCTTCTTCTGTGACTTTTGCCCCCTGCTTCTTGCATTCTGCGGCCCACTGATCTAGCTTTATCTTATAAATATCAAAAACTTTTTCCGCCTTATTCATCAGCTTGGTTCTTTTTTCTCCCCCCGCTTTTTCTTCTTGGTCGAACAGTACTTGTAAGGTTTTTTCTATTTTTTTTATACTAGTCGGGCGTTTGAAGGACTTTATTTTTACCTTTGATGCCGCTTGATCTATTAGATCTATGGCTTTATCTGGTAGAAATTTATCCATAACATATTTTTTTGATAGATCTACCGATGCCATGATTGCTTCTGGTGTATATAATACTCCATGAAAGTTTTCATATGTTTTAGATACTTTGTTTAATATCTTAACTGCCTGATCCCTTGTTGGCTCTTCGACTGAAACAGAATGAAATCTTCTGTCTAAAGCTCCGTCTTTTAGGATGGTTTTTCTATATTCTTCATAGGTTGTTGCGCCGATGCACCTTATTTCGCCCCTAGCTAAAAAGGGTTTTAGTATATTTGCCGCGTCCATACTTCCTTCTGAGTTTCCTGCTCCGATTAAGGTGTGAATTTCATCTATAAAAAGGACTACTCTATTATCTGAAGACGCTTCGTCTATGAGTTTTTTTAATCTCTCCTCGAATTGACCTCTGTATTTTGTTCCAGCAATCATTGCAGGAAGATCTACTCCATAAATTTTTTTGTCCAACAAGAATTCTGCCGCGTCTCCCGAGGCTATTTTTTGCGCAAGAAATTCTACTACTGCGGTTTTTCCTACTCCTGCATCTCCCAGTAGTATTGGATTGTTTTTTGATTTTCTGCATAAAATTTCAGAAATTTGTGCAAGTTCTTTTTCCTTGAAGAAAACTTCTTCCAGTTTACCTTCTGCTGCTAAATGGGAATAGTCTATTGAAAATCTAGATAGCGCAGTTTCCTTTGGCGCTGGCAATTGACTTGTGGATTCTGAAGTTTGTGGGAGGCGGTCGTCTTTTGGTGTAATCTCTGGAGCTCTATTGGATATAATATAATTCTCTACAGACTTTAGGACTTTTTGGGGATTATGCCCAAGATCCTCGAGGTATGTTTTTATTCCTGCTGACGAGAGACATACGAAAAGCAGATGCTCTAGTCCGACGTAATCGTGTTGAAATTTTGCTGCGCAGTTGAGGGATTCTTTTATTTTTTCTTTAAATTCTGAGCTATACTCTGGGGGAATACCCTCCGAAGAACCTATTAAGGCTTCTTGGAGTAGGCTTGATAGTAGCGCTCCGTCTATATTTAGGTCTTCTAGTATAGAATTGATGCTAAATTGTCTCGATTCTAAAATCGCAATCATTAAATGCACGGGGAACACTTCTTCATTATTAAGTTCATGCGCAATTTTTTTAGAAGTACCTATGGCTTTTTGTGCCCTAGGCGTAAAGTTAGGTGTTACGCTGTTCATTCTCATATTATATACACTATTTTAGGTCGCTAAGCTTCATGTAAATTTTTTCATCAACTATAGATAGGTCATTGGCGAAAACAATATCCTCTCCTTTTGATCCGTAAACCATGACTATACTTCCTTTTTGCGGAACCTTACCTCCCCTGTCTAGGTATTTTTTGCAGCTTGCGTTGCGCCTGTTATCTGCAATCATTGCGCTGTACCTGCCTACCTCGTCATTAAGGAATAGCCTTATGTATTGGTTTCCATTTTTGCTGATTCTTTTCATAGAGTCTTCCACGACTGCTATAAATTTACCCCTCTCTCCTTTTGCCATAGCATAGTAGTCGTTGGCATCCATAAGGTCCCCAAATTCTAAAGAAAAAGTTTCTTTAAGAGAGATGCTGTAACTATACCCCAATAATTGGGTTTCAAAATACCAGTTGGCAAACTTTTCATATCTTTTGTTTTTGTCGTAAATCTCTTTGTAGGGTAGGTATTTCTTTTTAAATGTATTAAATCTTGATTCTGACATTATGGCTCTATTGTCATCTCCTGGCGTATTTTCTTTTACGCAGGCTTGAATGCTTTTTAATATGTCGTGATCATATTTAGGTCCAATCTCTATAAAATTTCTTTTCTCTCTATCTGTCAATAGATTAAATGACTGCGCTTCCAGTACGAGCCTTGGCCTTCTGGATTTAAATTCGGACAGAGCTCCAGCTTGAATGAGTGCAGAAAGTATGCCTATATTTAGCCCAGCTTGTTTTGCCGATAAAAATATATCATATTTTGTTGGGGTGTCGCTCTCCCTGAAACTTCTTAGTGCTTGAAGGGATTTTTCACTAACCCCTTTTATTGAATTGAGCCCAAATCTTATGTCCGAATCTTCTTTGGAGAAGTCTATTTTTGATTTAACTAAGTCTGGTGACTTCAATGATATATTGAAATGAGGTAAATCTTGACAAACTCTCCTTATTTCTTCTTGGGGGGAAGGTTCGTATTTTGTCATTTTCAATAAGCTCAAGAAAAAATCTTGTGGGTATTTAAACTTTAGGTGGGCTGTCCATGCCGCAAGCGATGCATACGCAATTGAGTGCGATTTGTTAAATGAGTAATTAGCGCTGTCTTCTGCAACTTTCCATAATACGTCTCCAATTTCTGGGTCCAAACCATTCTCTTCTATCTTTTGGGAGATCTTATCTTTCCATTCTGACATTTTGTCGACTTTCTTTTTTCCTACAATCCTCCTGAGCTGTTCTGACTCATCTAAGGAGAAGCCTACTTTAACTGCCATCTTCATTAGCTGCTCTTGGTATAGGGGTAATCCCCCCGTGTACGATAGCACGTCGTCATAAAATTCATGTACGCTTTGAAACTCTCCAGTACTAACGTAAGAGGCATAGTCGTCTACAAAGTCTAATGCGCCTGGTCTTCCGATTGCAATTACCGCAGAAAGCTCTTCTAAATTCTTGGGGTTTATCTTTCTGCAAACCTTGAAATTTGCGTCCGCTTCGATTTGAAATAAACCGTGTGGCGTTTTTAAATTCTTTAGATTTTCGTAGGTCTTTTTGTCGTCCAGAAAGTCCATGTTTGACATGTCTAAATCGAGCCTCTTGCATACATCATGTATTACACTAAGTGTTCGCAGTCCTAAGATATCAAATTTGACCATAAGCTCTGATACCCAATTCATGTCATAGCCCGTGACTAACGCCCCTTCATTGGTTAATTGAACTGGGCATATATCTGTTAGCTTGTTGTAGGATATAGCTATTCCAGATGGGTGAACTCCTGTATTTTTATTTAATCCTTCCAGCTTTCTTGCTATGTCAAAAATCTTTTTGTTTTTTGTGGCCCATTCCGCAAATGCTTCGCTTTCAACTATCGCTACATTGAGCGGGGCGACTTTACCGAAATGCTTGGGTATTAGATCACTAACCCTATTAACTTCTTGCTCCGAATATTCTCCTACTATTTTTCCGCATTCCTTTATGCATAGCTTTCCGCTTAATGTATTTAGAGTTAGGATCTTGCAGGTTCTTCCAGGATGCTTTTTTTCAATATAATCTATGACCTCTTTCCTTCTTTCATAGGAAATGTCATTGTCTACGTCTGCGAGTAATGATCCGTCTAGATAAGTTATTCCATTTTTCTCTATCTTTTTTGCCCTGCTTTTGGATACAAATCTCTCGAAGAATAAATCGTGCTTTACGGGGTCTATGTTTGTTACGCCGATTAAATATAAAACCAAACTTCCTGCTGCAGATCCCCTACCTGGCCCAGTTGGAATATCATTTTCGTGACAGTGTTTTAGTATATCCCAGTTGAGTAGAATATAATCTGTAAAACCTAGGTCTTCAAGAATATCGAGCTCAATCTTGGCTCTTTCATAGTAGTCGTTCTTATTTTTTAACTCGTCTATTCCCCTATCTTTTACGCCCTTATGACATAGCTTTCTCAGGAAATCAAAGTTAGAAGCTTCTTTTGATATGTTTAAGTCTTCGTAGTACTTGTCTTCAATATCAATCTCTGGGAGGCGGACCCCCGCAGGGGCGCAGTCCTTATATTTTTTAAATTTACTTACAAAAGAATCCATATTTACAATATGGTTAATTAAGCTTTATAATCAAGAATTTTTATCCCAACAAGTGGTAGTTTCGAGCGCCAGAATATCTTCTATTCTCACTTGAACGAGCTCATCCTTTCTCCCTCTTCTTCTGTATATCTTATATTTCGCTTGTCTCGCTGAATCTACGTAGTCTTTGCTCTCTATGGACTCCTTCGCTGGGCTTTCATTTACCAGCCAATTATAAAGTATCTCCCTGTTCGAGAGGACGAAATCACGCTCCCTTTCGAACGCTATAAAATCTGGGCCGCTGCGAAGCCAGCCAGGCTTTCCGTTTACACTTGTAAGTTCAAGCCATATCCAGTCGTCATTAAAATTTTTATTTCTTCGTGATACTTTTTTTCTTGCTTTTACGTCCACAGAAAATTCCATGTTTTCTTTTGATAGAAAAAAGTCTTTATGCGAAAACTGTTCTTCTAGTTTTGCTTTTCTGATTTTGTAGCCTCGGGCTCTTGCTTCAGCCACAAAAAGCTCTTCTGCGTTATGCCCTACTATGGCGCACTCTCCTGTTTTATCTCTACTGTGTTGATACATTTTGTTTGTTTTTGGGTTTTATATTTCTATGTTCCATATTAGTTTTTGAAATACTTCGTAATTCTTTTGGATGTCATATAGAGCATCATGTAATTTCTTTGGGTCAAAGCCTACATCGTAATCCTTGCAGCATTGAGCTAACGAAGTCTTGAGCCCCTTCTTTCTGAATTGAGTTAATTTGTATTGCCAAGAAAGTAGGTCGTGGTTCTTGTCGTAGTTTATATTTGCTTTTATTGCTTTGGCTATGCAATTTGTATCTATAAAGCTTTTTAAATAAGAGAAATCTCTTTTCTTTCCTAAGAGCTCTCTATAAATGCCGTGAATATAAACATCAAAGCCAAGTCCATTGTGCGCTACCTTAATATAAGAATCGTCATATAGGTATTTTTCAAAATGCTTTAGGGGTTCTGTTGGGTCTATTGCCTTGCTTTGGTATTTTTTCTTTGTCCACCCTGTTATCTTTGCGGCCTCTGGGGACATTTTTAAATTATCCCACTTTAACCAATAGTCTAACTTTTCCGTCACTCTTCCTCCTTGCGCCACAATAAAACTTAATTGCCAAGGTTTGTTATCTAGTGACCCTAGGTTTAAATTACAGGTCTCAAAATCGAAGACCATATATTTTTGATCTTTATTAAATCTGAGTAAGTTCATCGTCTTTGTTCTCTAGGAAACTTTCAAAGCAGAACTCTCTGCTTGAACAGTGGTCTAAATTGGGTCTAGTTAGCGTGCTTTGTCTTCCAAAATTTCTGGAACAAATACACTTGTATGTTTGGAATGCTTCAAAGTCCTCTCTCTTATTGTAGTATATGCTTTTCGATAGACAAGATTCAAATCCAAAAGATTTAGCGTACGATAAAACTTTTTCTTCCACTAGCTCATCGAAGGGAAGCTCGTTTCTTTCTATGAAAAACGTAGGCGAGAAATCTTGTAAGTGGGGCGTGCAGTTATTGAATCCCATTGTGTTTTTAAAAATAAAGGAATCGTAGAATGGTATCGCCATATATAGGTCGTCATCATTCCATATTTTTTTAAGTATTTCTTCATCTACTCTACCCTCCCCTTTCACGAAAGCGGAAGAATATATCCCATAAAGTCTTTTGCAGCCCTTGTCGTTCTTTGCGAAAATAATAACTTTGTGCTCGCAGTTATCTTCCTTGGAGTCTTTCTTTGAGATTGAGGCGTCTCCGCAGAGAGTAATTCTTAGTCCGAAAATTAATTGTACGCCTAGAGCTTCGCTTCTTTTCACCGCCTCGAGGAATCCAATCATCGTGTCTTCTACTAGGATCAGTTGATTTAATTTTGACTGGGTTATTAGAGAGAAAATTGAATCTGCTCCCCCCTCTTCCGAGGACTCAGAGAGGGTTAATATAGATTTTCCCCCGATTGAGTAGTGGCTTTTCCATAATGGAATCATCTATATAATATTTACAATGTAAACTCATCGTCAAGAGGTTTTTTTGCTGTCCATCTTGGGCAGCCCTCATAAGTTCTTTTTTCTATGGTTTGCTTGTCCGACTTTTTAAGAGAATCTTTATCTTCCAGGAAGCATGTTTTTGCTATCGTTCCGTCTTCATTTAGCAGAACATAATAATCAAAGGGTTTTCTGAAGGCGCATATGTAGGCTTTTATTGGGTTTCCGTCTTTATCTAATACCTCGCTACCCCTGCTCATTTTGAATCCATCTTTGCCGCAGACCAATGGTCCGCCAAAAGTGCCATCCGACGGGTAGCCTTGATCCCCTGCAAAGTTGGAGGTTGCCTCGTCCATTCCAAAAGATTCTAGGTATTTTTGGATTTCAGTTAATTGAAATTCAAAACCCTCTAGCTCTTCCTCTGAGAGCTGGGCCATTTCTACTATACCTTTTGTCGGTTTTCCCAGGAGGTCTCTACCTACTTCGAATTTCAAAAAAAGAAATTCACTTTTTCTTTTTAAGTATTCTGGGTACAGATGCTTGACCGCAAGACAGTACATTAAGTCTTGCATGTTATCTGTTATTTCCGCACCTTTGAATACTTGCTTGCTTGTTTTGAAGTCTCTAATGATTGCCTGTTTTTTCTTTTTGTATAGAAATAATTTGTCTATGAATCCCAATATGTTATATCTCTTCCCGTCTTCATCTATTTTTAAATCGAATTTTTCCTCCGAAATAGCTTTTGTGGGTACGCCGTTGTCCGTTCCGAAGAAATCATACAATAAACCATTTAGAGTCATATCTTTAATTAATTCAATATTCTCTTCGTCGTTTACGTTTAGTTTTCTTGCATGATACCTAACCAGCCTCTCTATTGAGCTTACGGAAAATATATCTGATGTTTTAATTATTTTATTATAAGTTTTTTTGTGCCTAGGATTGCCCAAGCACTCAAAAATTAAATGACATATCCAGCCCCTGCTTGCTCCGTCGTTAGATGTGTCTGGTAGCTTGAGTATATATTTACAGTAATATAACCAAGAGCATTTTTTTGCAGTACTTATTCTGCTTGCGGAAAGTTTTACGTTTTTATTCATCTATTGGTAGGATTTTTAAGTTTGAAAACAGGTTTTTGCTTATCTTTTTTTTGTCGTAAAGTTTTTCTGCTGTTTCTTTAATGTTAATTCTTAATTTTTTTTGGTTTAAATTTTCTTTCTTGATTTTCCAGTTTTGAAAATCTTCTTCGTTCATATCTCCAAAATCTTTTTTGGTTGGAAGGCAGATGTTTATTTTTTCATAATCAAAAAAACTTAGAAGTTTGCAGTAATTTTTTATAGATGCAATTAATCCCCTATTCTCCTCGCTGGACTTGTCGTTATTGAAGGATATTGTAATCCTTGATGGATTAAGCTCTGTGATTGCGCATATTAGCTTTTGTGAAATTGTTAGGCCGAAGCTGACTAGGCAATTTTGATACCCATTTTCAAATAAATTTATGCAGTCCCCAACGCTCTCTACTATTACCACTTCTCTTTCTTTAATTATGCTTTCGTAGCACTGGCTTGAGTCGTGGGAGTTTTTTAGGTACAATGGGAAGACCCAATTACTAGTCTTTCCCATGTGTTTCCATTTTGGTCTAGAAGTATTACCTGAAGTTGATACGTCTCTGCCAGAAAGCCCGTGTATTTCTTGGTGCTCATTGAATATTGGGAACACGTGCCGTTGATACATGGGGCCTCCAGTGCATAAACCCGAATTAAAATACTTTAAAGTTTTCTCGCTAATTCCTTTTTGTGTATAAAAATCATAGTGCGGTATTAGGTTTTGGTATATAGTATCGTCAAATTTTTTTTCAGTCTCCAATTTTTGTACTGAAGAAGTTTCTGTTTCATTATTCTTAATTTCGCCTAAAATTTTATTTAGGTTTTTTTCTTCACTGCCAGAAGTTTTGCTTACTAATGCTTGTAGTGGCTGGTAGCCTGTTCCCTCTACATAATCTTTCCAGACTCCGCTATCCTTGTATATTTGAATCGCAGTTTTATTGTCTCCATCTCTGAACGCAGCATTTGTTTGCCAATACGAGCCCCTGTCCGCGAGCCTATAGCCCAGTTCATCGAGGATTTCTTTTACTTTGTCTTGGTTACTCATCTGATGGAAATAAAGAATCTTCCCTCTCTCCTAGGTTTGAAAATCCATCCTGTATTGGATCTGCCCCATTGCTTATATAGTCTTCCATATCTTGGAGATCGCCCTTCTCTTCTACGACGAAATTATCTAGGTTTAGGTTTATGTAGTTTTGTTGTTTTGCTCCAGTTTCCTCCCTCTCTACAAGATTTAAGGCTCTTGATACGTTGGGGCCAAGGTGCCTGTGTTTTAGGCATATTAATTTATGTGACCCGAAATTGGCGGGTTCCCCCATTGCTTCGTCGTTTGTCTTCCTTCTCAAGAGAAACAAGTGAGAGCAGAATTGGGTTATTTGGTCTGAAAGGGAAACTATACTTTCGTCATCTATTACGTTTTCCGCCCTTCTGTTTGTTGTGATTCCAGTCCTGTTGCTTTGTACGCTTGTGAACATTGAAATTAGTGGGCCTTCTGAGTCAACTATTTCCGACTGAATTATGGTTTTGAATTTAGTAACCATATCCCCCACCCTTTCCCAGTGGGAGGCAGCGTTATCTTTGCTTTTTTCTGAGGCGGTTTTAATGTAATCAAAATTAAAAATTAAGGGATTGCCTCTTCCTACCTTGGCGTAATAAAACCTCCTTAATGCATTAACCATTTCGTCCACGCTCAGCCCGCCTACGTTGTAATAGTAGTAATTTAGCTTGTCGTTTTTGATTTTCTCCCAAAGGGCGTCTACAGACGCTCTCATCTGCTCTCCTTTTGCGCCCTCTACATGCATGTATTTTCCTGTCTCTAGGTAATAAAGCGGTACTCCGCTTAATGCGGAACACTGCCTGAGCATTAGTTCTTCTTTGCTCATCTCTCCATTATCGAAATGCAGTACTGGCACATCGTATTCTTTTGATACTTTTGTGCAGAAGTCCATGCAGAATTGAGTTTTTCCTACTCCAGTCCTTGCTACAACCACTGTAATGTTTCCAGGTTTTAGTAATGAGCCATATAGGTCATTCACCATTGGCATGTGTGGGGCAAGCATTCCAGACTCACTATATTTTTCTGAATTTTGTCCGCGAAGGTCTATGAATTCAGGCATTGATTCGTAAATGTCTTCTGGGTGCTTTGCTCCCGCCTCGTAGAAATTTAATTGATCGTTGTAGATTTTGTCCGCCTGGCTTATTATATCTTTATAGGACATTTCTGGGGACATCGACTTCATTTTCTTCGCTACATTATTACAAGCGAAATATATCTCCCTTCTTATAGTGAACTTTTTGAGTTCTTTTGCTGCTGTAGCAACCCCGTCTTTTGATATCTTTTTTAGTCCTAAATGTTTTATGTATTGAACTATATCTACGTTATCCTCAAAAGAGATATTAAGTGACTTTATTCGTTCTGCGAGGAGGGTCTCATCTAAGACTTCTCCTGCATTAAGTGATTTAGACAGTATACTATATATTGTAGAGTTTACAGAAGAATTAATTTTGCAGAAGTCCTTTTCTCCTACAAAGGGTGCTATTTCAGCGTACTTGTCTGGGTATTTTATTAATCCCGCTAGTAGGTGTTGCTCTAATTCATAACTATATATCATATAGAGAATGTAAACGAGGAAGAGCTTTAGTCAAGTCTTTCTTCTCCTTCGTCTTCATCTCTTAGATTGAGCATTCCTTCTACGCCCTCTACTTCTATGAGGTATTTCTCCATTGCTTTTCGTAGTCCCATCTCTACTATTTGCGCATCCGTTTTTGTGTAAACCATGGGTCTGCCGTTCTGGTCTGTATATATTAACATAAACCCTTTATTCCCGTTTGCCCCCCCTGTGAATTCAAAGAGTTGATCTAACAAGCTCTCTGGCAGCGAGAACTCTGGAAGGTCATCTGGGTCAAAATTATCGTCGCTACCTAGCATTACTTATCTGTAACTCTAATGAGGAACGGCAACTTTTCAAACGCCTTTGGGAATTCTGTTTTTTTCTTTTTGTCCTTGTCGTCATCATCTTCTTCTGCTTTTGATGCATTTTCGACTGGGAGATTTTTGATTTCTTTAAGTGTTGGCGTCTTTTCGCTTGGATCTAATGCCCACATTATGCCATGTTCTTTTGCCCAGCGCTTCATTCTTCTTACTGGAACCATTAAGTTAAATCCTTCTCCTGCGCCTCGAACTATCATTCCTACATATCTTCCGTCTTGAAGGTATACTCCTCCTCCAGAGCTTCCTGGAAACGCTGTGACTGTGGTTTGATCATATTCCACTTTATCTCTTATTCTTCCTACTTGAGATATGATTCCACTTGTCATGCTATTTGAGCCAAACTGCCCCAATAAAGAGCCTACGTGAAACAGCGGTGTTCCTATTGGTATGATCTCCTCCTTGTCTAAATAAAATTTCGCGCTCGCCTTTCCATAGTCTTTTGCAATAACCATTAGTAGGGCCAAGTCTTCTCCGTCGTCTGCATCGCTATATTTTACTACCGTGGCATCCATTTTAATTTCTCCGACCCTTCTGCCGTCTTCAACTAGCTCTTTTATTATTTGAACGTCGTCAAATTCAACAATCTTTTTCGGTCTGCCGTCTTGTATTACTGTTCTGATTTCTCTCAAATTGTCTACCACATGCCCACAAGTCCAAACAAATGTAATTTTTTCTCCATCCACTTCTCTTGTAATTAATACTCCAGATCCTTCCGATTTGCTATAATCAGATTGAGCCCTGATAGTAACAGAGATATCTTGGAGATAATCAGATACTTCCCTCCTTTCCTTTGGAGATATTCCCCAGGCATTAATAAAACTTAAAGATAAGAGTAGGAAGATATTTACTTTTTTCATAATTTATTATAGAGTTATATTGAATTTTTTAAATAATGATTTGTTTATCTTATCTTTCGGGTAAATTTCTATTAATTTTATATCATTAATTACACAAAAATCTCGCTTCTGCACATCCCTTCTTAGTTGGTCTATATAGTTTGCCTTTGTTCCATGAAAAAACTTTACAAATTTTGTGTGCTGTGCGCCCTGCACTTCTACTGCAATTTTTTCATTCGCATTGTAGAAATCTAAAGACAGTTTTGTTCCTGCCACAGGAAGTTCTTCAAACACTACATGATTTAACCAGTATTTTTTAAGAAATTTTTTAGCTCTAAATTGAAAATTGCTCTTGCTTTCTCCCTCCCAATCTATGAGGTATTTTCTTATATTTTGCACTCTCCTCTGCGAGCCGCTTAAAGTTTTAAATTTCATCTAATATTTTGCCCCACTGATAATCTGTTGTAAGTTTGTCTTGTAAGTTTTCTAGCTCTGGGGATAATTCCCTCCACCATCGCTCTAAATTTTTTGGATTTATCTGGGAGAAGTCGTCTATAATTACCACTGGTAGATCTTCGTATGCTTCCTGCCATACTCCAAGTTTCTGTATAATCGGGATTGTTTTTAGCGCTAAAGCTTCAAATGTCTTAAAGGAGTCGTAGGTTGTTCCAAGCGGGGACAGAAAGAACCTGTGTGATTTTACTGTCTCCCAGTATCCTACATGAGTTAATCCTCCAAAAAAATAACAAAAGTCTTTATTCTCTTCCATATAAGATTGTGCGTTAGACCTATCTCTTCTTGTCCCAAAAACAGTTTTCCCCCATGGGCTCCAACCCCCGCAGACCTCATCTTTTTTTTCTTCTATATTTATATCTCTAATTAAATCCTTAAGTTCTTTATGGTGATTTATTAAAGGCGCTGGATGTATCCCTATGGGTACCGCGCGTATCCTGTCGGAATCTATATCTTTCTCTTCTGAAAAAACTTTAATTATTTTCTTTTCGTTTAAAAGTCTTTTTCTTTGATCTCTATTTAAGACTCTTTTTATGCTCTTGTCTGCGTTTCCGAGGCACAACACGAACTCCGATTCTATTGTTGGTAAAATATTGTTTATAAAATACCTTAGGTGGTTCATCTTCACAAAAACAGTCTGTGGTGGAGAGCACTGTTCCGTTTTGATTTTGCTCATGGTCCTCATTCCTCGCTTCCAGTCGAGGTGAGTGTCTATTACCCAATCGAATTTCTCCAGCCAAGGGCTAGTTGAATTCTCGTTTCTACCTATCTTACTGTGCCTGCCTGAGGCATGTCTTGTATTATGGAAGAGTTTTAGTTTTGGATTTATTTTTAAAGGCACTGCATTATATTATAATGCGATCCACATCTAATTCCAATTCATAATTATCCCAATACTTGTGGTCGTATTCGCTATACTTTATGTCCCTAAATAATACAAGCCCTTTATTGTCAAACTCATATCCTATAGCTAATCCGTCTGGCACTCTGCCTGCGCCGTCTTTATATTCAAAGCATTCATCATAACCGTGCTCTGAGTAAACTATTTGGCGCGAAATTAATTTAAAATTTTTCATGTTTCCAGTTGAATCTAAGGCAGTTCCAGCTTTGCCTCGGTAATTGTTTTATTTTTTGATGATATTTTGCTTTGTTTTTGGATTTTCTGTCTAGCTTGCAGTCTGCTGAAATTTCTTCGCAATATATTTCTGGCGTTACTTCTTTTAGTCCCGCGTTTTTTAATTGTCTCCTGAAGAGGGGGTCGTTGTGCCCATAGCTTCCAGTCATATCTTCATCATACCCTCCAACTGACCACCAGTCTTTTGTTGAGAGAAGCATTGTTCCGCAGGTTTTCCTTCCGCATTTTGATTTTAATCTCTCATCGTTGGAAAAACGTTTGAATGAGTAAAACCAGCTTCCTCCGTTAAGAGCTGTAAGCGCAATCATCTTCTCTAGCCCCTTTCTGTCAAAAATTTGGTCCATATCGCAAATCAGTATAAATGGTGTGTCGCAAACTGTGGCGCTTAAATTTCTTGCGCCAGGTATGTTCCATGGTATATCTTCTTCTATTCTATATAGGCTTGAGTCGAGATCGGGGAACGCGGTATGTTTTAGGATTTTTTTTGCTGGAGTCGATGATCCGTCATCTATAATTTGAAACTTTGCTAAATCATTGTATGACTCCCATTTTTCAATATGCCTGGAGACATGTTCTTCATCATTATAATATAATAATGATATTGTTATACGCTTTCCCATTATTGTTTGTAGAGTTTGTGTCTATGCCTGATGCAAGTTCTTAGGTTACTTCTCCGTCTATTGTTGTAGTCTGGCAGAAGTGTAGCGATTCTTAGGTTTGACTCCCATAAGGCCCTCCTTAGATAGGGTTGATCTCTGTGCCCGTATCTAGTATTGATGTTCCTTGCATGATAGTCGTCGTTCCATCTCTGCATTAGCTCTTTTACTTCTGGGGAGTCTTTGAAGAAAATAACTCCTCCGTTAAATTCTGGGAATGAATTTGGTATGTGGTCAATTTGAGTGCAAACTCTTTTAAGTGGAGCATGCGTTAGTGCAATATCAAACCTATCTAAAAGTTGAAATGCTTCTGCTAGTATGGGTTTTTTAAGTTCAGTATCATTGTCTAGATATAGCGTTTGCTCATAAGGGGATTGTAGTATTGCGTCCAGCTTGTTTCTTCTATTTGGATTTGTAATTATTTTTATTTCATCAAAACACCTTTTATCTTTTATAATTTTTTCGAGCTGTGCGTCTATGAATAAAGTTATATGGAGATCTGGATGAAGCTTTTTTATGCTCTGCGCTGAAAAAACACACTCGAGCAGATTTCTTTCTGCCCCAGAAACTCCATAAACCACTCCCTGTTTAATTTTTTTTTGTGTAGTTTCTTGTTGTGGCTCATTGGCTTTTTGCCTTCTTCTCCTGCTCATGTTACGCTTTGTTTTCCCAGAGTCCAAGAAGTTTTTCTGGAACATGGCTATTTGAGTCGTTTAAATAAAGTATCGGCTTCGGCAGGTTGAGCGGGGGCGCCTCTAGGTTATGTCTACTTAAGGCCGCAGAGGTTTTGAACGATGTATTGTTTTGTTTTTTGTCGGGGTAAGTTGATGCTAGAATGTACCTTACATCGCTGTTTCGTATGTTTTTAAGACATTTGCCTGCATCATCTACAGACATATGCATTAGGCAGTCCCTCACTAGAATAATGTCCGCTTTCGGCAGCTCATCCTTTGATAAATCTATCTGCTTGAACGAAGTATTTTCGTCATCATATAGCTCTATGTTCTTTTCTATAAGACTCCCTACGATATCTCCCCCTATGTAATGTATGCCTCCCCAGTCAATTTCTTTTGCCCAGTTAAAGTCTCCGCACGGTACGTCGAGAAAGGTTTTTATATTTAAGCCTTTTAGTAAAAGAGGTAGGCCAGTCCTGAGGTTCTTTGTCCACCCTAATGTGGATCCAGCTCCGCTAGCGCTCTCTGAGCATCTCCACTTGTTTTCTTGAAAAATTCCTGTAAAAATTTCCTTCATATGATTATGAGATTCGGGGTGTTGTTTATTTTCTCATCTAGTGGGGCATAAATTGCCATGAACCTTTCTTTGTCTTGCTCTGGCAATCTGTCGAATGAGGAGTTTCTCTGTTTCTGGGGAGGAAACTTCTCTACTTCAAACCTAGAGATTTCCAGAAAGTCAAATATTTGATCTAAATAATTCCAGAGATACGGAAACCTGACAATTAATCTTTTATAACCTCTTTCGTTTTTGTGGTTAGTCCAATTCTCAAACTGTTCTGTAAAGCAAAATGAGTCAATTCCATGTGATAAAAAAGACTCTAGGCTGTTTTCGTGTTCTGGTCGATGCCCAGAGATTGCTTTTGCATGTCCCGCTGCTATTTTTCTTCTAAAAAGGCTCGGGATTATGTTGTATGGAGTGTCCGTAATAAATACCGCATTCTTGATCGCATTTACGTTTGGTAAATATGGGTCGTTTTGCCTTGGCGGGTCCAGCCTATGCTTTAACCCTTTAGGGTTTGCTCCAGGCCCTCTTTTCGGCAGGCCTTCCGAATTTAGATAACAGTTTACCGATATTCTCCTAGAAAACCAATGAATAAAGCTTGTTGATCCCGTGCCTCCCATAGAGGACACTATGCTCATCTGGTTTTTCATTTATTTTATAATAATATCGTTGCATCTATTTTCTTTTGTGGTACAGAGCCAATGCGGGTGGTTGCCCTCCTCGAAGTCAAATTTAGCTTCTTCCTTGTAGGTTTCTTTTGCAGCGTATAAAATCTTTTTGTCTAATCTAGGTGCAAATATTTTTGCAGGCTCCTCTCTTTGCTCTGATAGAAATGAGGCCCACCAACTAAATGAAGAGTTTGCCCTGAATATTGTTCTTGCAAAATAAAGCCTTAGGAAGTCTGCGAAGAAATCAAATATGTGTTCGCTATGATAAACTGCCCCCTCGGGATAATTCCATCCAAAATTTTGACTGGGTTTGCCTACTCCCCATTTTCCTGTCCAGTCATCGCTGGTCCATTCTATTTTTTCTGGATCATAGTCGTACTTTTTAAACGCTTCTATATATGAGTCCTTACTTACTACAGAATAGCCTCCATTTTGCTTGTAGTTTACATTCGAAATGTCATCTCTTCTTAGGTGCGCAATGTCATATGTTCCTTGGTTGTCTTCCAGTCTTTTATATATTTCTGAATTTTTAACATGATCGTTAAACTCGAACACGTCATTTAATAAATAATCTTTTGACATTGGTTCAAAAACCGAAGGGTGGTAGGCGCAGACACTATCAAAGCAAACGTTTCCCTGCTTTCTGTAGTTCTGGTCGGGCTTGTCTACGTTGACATAATTAAACGACTCTCCGCTTCTTTCTTTGAAGGATTTTAGCGCATCGAGTCTCGCCGTAAGGTTGTCTAGGTCTTTTGATGTTTGATTTAACCAAAGCCTCAATTCATCGTCTTCAACGACTGTATGTTTTTGATTTTTAAAAATATGATTTCCTTCCCAGTCTGAGGCCATTTCGAAATTCATATCGTTGAGTTTTGCATACGTCGCTCCATATGCATACTGATGCATTCTGTTTCCGAATCTACCGTTCCAGTGAATCAACATTACTGAATCTTTTTTTCCGTCGGTTCTTGGGACGTAATTTGTAATTGTGTTTTGTGCGGAGGCCTTGGCTACAGCTGCAGCCCTCTGTTTATCTCCTTCTCCTACCCAGACATCATTTAGCTCATCTCCAAATTCATTTTTTTTAATTTGGTTTTTTGCTTCGGAGATTACTGAAAATTCTCCCTCTACTGCTTCTGCTTTATTTTTATTCATGATATACTATTTAACTCTTGCTTTATATGATCAAAAAGGAACTTCTTTATTTTAGGTGAGTTTTCCACTAATTCTACTAAATTATGTTCTCCTTGGATTTTTTCTGGGCAATCAATCTTTTTTGCCTTCATTTTCTCTATGAGGTCTTGATCTATTGCGATCCAGGATCCCTTTTGTTCTAGGTAGCCCCACATTTTCATTAGGTCTAAAATTTCCCGCTCTATCCAGACGCTGTTTCCATTTTTTCTTCCGTATTTTACTGGGTATCTTACTTGAGATCCTGTTCTCTCATTAATAGACTTCTTGAATTTTATTTTGCAATAATGTCCTATTGGGTCTCCTTTGTCATCTAGTCTTGTTGCTGAGGGGTTTGTGAATAGTATGTCGTTCGTATATCTTTCCTGAAATTCTAAAATAAAGTTTGCGTAGTGTTTTACTGCATTGCCTCCCGCTTCCTTTGCTTTGGGGCCTCCTCTCGAGGCGTATGGGTTTGCTGATACCTCAACTCTTACTTGACTTGTCAATATCATTATGTGGTTTAGCTTCGCAATAGGCAGAACCATTTTCTTTAGGAAGACTGAGGTTATTAACGCGCCTCCTGCCACTTGCTCACTATCCTCAAATGCCTTATCTACATCATTAAGTCTACACAGAGCATCAATACTGTCAATTAAAAAAAAGTATTTCTTGTCTTCTGGGTTGTCTTTAACCAGCATTCTTACTAACTCAAAAACTTTCTCGAAAACATTACAATCAAACCTAAAAAACTTTTCTGGGTTCGTATCAATTCCCGCTCTGTCCATCATTTCTTGAGAGCATCTTCCCTCGCTCATTACTAGCACCACCATTCCGTCTTTAAATTGTTTTTGGAATTCTCTGGCTATAGAAAGCGCACAGCTTGTCTTTCCTCCTTCGTTTATTCCAGTAAATCGATGCACTCCAGAAGATATTCCTCCTCCTAGGGCTAGGTCTAAATTTAGGCTTCCTGTGGAGACTTTATAGTCCTCGCTTTTTGCGTCGTTGTAGTGATATTTTTTATTATCTTTATCTGATAGAAACTTGTTTATCTGATTTAGGGTTTCGCTTTCTTTCATTCAGATAATATATCTAAAGATTTCTAATAATCAAATTATTTTAAAAAATCTTTTAAAGTTTTGGGCTTGACTTCTATTATTTTATCTTCACCCTGTTTTTCTCCCACGGAAAACGTTTCTGCTTTGGGCACTTTATAATTAAATTCGTTATACTTTTCCTTGAGTATTTTTTTTCCGAACTCGCTCGCGAAAAAACTTAAGCTTTCTGGTTCTTTATTGAATTTTACTTTTTCCCAGAAATCTTGTTTCGGGCACTGTTTAAGGAGTGATTCGAAAATTTTAACTTCCCTTGCATAAAAAGATCCTTTATTTTTAATAACTGTCGTTCCAAATAGCTTGCATGGAAATCTTTTTGGTAATGATAATATTCTATCTATTGCTAATGATTTCCAGCTGGGCTTTCTTTTTGCCATATTTATTATATATATGGGGTTGGCATAAAGTCAAGCCCTACTCTTCCTCAGTAGCCTCGCCGTAGGTCGGTGAGCTTGGGTCGTTGTCTATGCCTTTCCATTGTATATTGTTTGTTCTTCCAATGTCTTGCAGGTTCTCATTTGTTATATGAACTGCGGGAATATATGCCACTCTAGATATTTCTGCCCTCCATTCTTGTGGGTACCATACCATCTGGAGTGATAATTTCTTTCTGTCTTCTCCAGATAATTTTTCATAACCGTCATGCCAATTGGTCGCTGACCAGTCGCTTGGTATCGTAAGTCCTGATCCAACATGGACCTCGTCACTGTTGGTCTTGGACGCCACCTCGTCGAACTTATGAGCCCCTTCCCACATAACGGGTATTGTTGTTGCCTGTCTAACGTATTTATTGTCGCTCAATAGAAGGGTTCCTAATCCTGCGTAATATAAGTCTGGATCTCTCACTTCTGTTGCCTCTCCAGGGACTCCATATCTTATGTCTTCATCTCCTATGCTTAATGGAGTAAAGTGGTCTTGTACTCCATGGTGCCTTGCTACCGAGAAACTGTAACCATCTGATTCTTCCATTTGGGGCTCTGAAAAATCAGGGAGGTCGACTATATTTGCAATGTTTTGATTGTTTTTAGAACCTGTCTTCGTTAAGTTTCCAAAAGAATGGCCATTGTCTTTTGCCCACGACGACCAGTATGCTAAGAGGCTTGGGTGCGTTTGAAGGTTTCGATTGCTTCCTTGTTGATTGGAAGGATCTAAAATTCTATAAACATATGCGCCCGTCTCCATTTTGCTGAGCGCGTTGTCTTTTTTTAATCTAACTGTGTCAAAAAACTCTACGTTTTCCCCCTGTGCTCCGTCGCTTCCCCTGTCTACGCTAAGCAATTTCTGGTCGTCGGCGCTTGGCCAATCGTCAATATTGCTCGTTGAGTAAATTACATATGGCTTATCCCAACTTGCATTTGGTAAGCTCATGTGCGTCCAGCATTCTTTATACCAGTTGTATGTTAATATTCTGCGGGCGGTTGCTCCTTCCACATTCGTTTCTTGTAAGTATCTCAAGGAAACACCGTGGTGTTCGGGTACCTCGTTGAACTCGTGACTGAACACGAGCAGGGACTCTCCTCCGAGCGCTACGCTTTGTTTTGATGATTCGCTTCCTGCTTCGGTATAAGGCCCAAAGGTGCCTTCCTTGTCCTGCCAGCTGAGGCCATAGAACCAAGTCATCTTTGTTTTACCGTCTTCTTTTGTAAAAATAACTCCTTCTCCTGCGAGATTCTCTCCTTCTTTGTTTACGGGGGTATACACTACCGTGTCGCCTGTTAATGATCTAGTATTTGTAAATTCTGCGCCAAGCATTTCGCCTATATTTGATTTGGGTTGAAAGTAGGGGGTTCCCTCTTGTTCTGTTAGCTCTAATAATTGGCCTGTCGCGTTATAACTAAATAAATGTTCACTCCCTCCGATAAACGTAACGAAGTGGTCGTTCTCCTCATCCCACGACGGCAGGGATGCATGGTCATGAATTATGCGCGGCGAGGTCTTTTCTTGTACTGACTCTTGTCTGTCTTTAGTTATCCAAGGTTTAAATTCAATGTCGTCTGGCTGATACATAGAAATTGCTGCATCATTAAACCATACATCATAAATTTCCTGTTCCTTTCCTTTTAGCTCTGGGCGTTTTTCTTCTACTATCTTTATGACCTCATTGAAGTCCCATGATTCTATGTCGTATAAGTGGTGCGCAACTGCCCAATCTTTTCTCATTAATGCTTCGTTTGATCCAACTTTTGTTTTTCCTAATTTGCCTGCCACGCTTGCCTCTGCCCAAGCAACCAAAACTTGCCTCATTAACGATGGGTCATTTGGGTCAAATGTAGTATCCATTCCCCCTACAATCATTGCTGGAAAGTAACTTGCGTCGTTTGGTGATTTAGCGGGCCTTGGTATATAGAAGTAAGGCAATGAATCGCTTCTTTCTGGAGTTTCGCTTATACTGTGAGATGGAGTTGCGCAGGGATCATCTGGCGAATCGCAACATATTCCCGATTTATCTCTTCCTGTATCTCCAACGGGTTCGCAGGTATAGGAGGGTGAGGCGATTGGCTCATGCTCGCAACCTTTTCGCTTGAAATTTAAAGGCACCTGCACTTCAAAGAAATAACACTTTCCTCCTTCGACTGCTGGGTCACAATCAATTTTTATTGATATGTCTACCGCCAAACCGTACATTCTGTCTGAAATAATCAAGCCGTGTCCCCTGCTTGGGTGCTCTGTTGTTCCTGTGAACCCGCTTTTCCATACGTCAATATTGGGCTGGTTATTTCGGTATGAAAAATCTGGACTGAATGTTATTTTAACGGATTTTCCGTAGGAATTGGAAGATTCTTTTGAGGAAAACTCGGATGGCTGGAAAAAATACTTTCCGTGTGCTTTGTTTTTGTATTTATTGTTTCCACAGCCGCTTCCATCGGGGCATGTTGGTGAAAGAGGAGAAGGGCTTTCGAATAGACCCTCGTATTGAATTAAGTTCTTGTCTGTGCGCTTGTTAACTGTCCCGTGGTGGTCAAAACTTTTGGCGTAAACGTTTTCTACCGCGCGTATTTGCATGACCCTTGTTGTTATGTCTCCTTCGCCTTTAGATATTCCAGGATATTTACCGCTTGCCGCAAGCTTCTGGTAGTCTATGACAACTTCGGCAAAATCAAAAGCGCTACTTAGTTCGCATATTTCATAATGTTGTATTCCGTTGGGTGAAATTACGAGTTCAATTCCTGATGCGCTTTGCACTACTCCTCTCGATCCGAAATAGCTTTGCTCTCTAGGTGAAATTACGACTTTTTTGCAACACTTTTCTTCGTATTCTTTTTTCGCGCTAGTATCTCCATTTGCAATCTTGACCTCAAGCTCACAGCAGTCACACTGATCTATGCTTGCATCTGACTTACAATCGCTCGAAGTTTCTTCTGCTGACTTTCCTTTTGCTCCGTCTATTTCGTTTTCTAATAAATCTTGACTTTGGCTTAATGCTTTTGAATTGTACTTTTCTTGTATTTTGTAGCACTCATTATTTATTGTAACTGTGCCTCCTGTTTTAAAACTGTCTTCGCTTTTGGTCGCGAAATAATTCACTGGGTTTAGGGAGTTCCCTAATAGCTTGGAAGTATTTTTCGATGTTCCGCATTTTTTAATCGCAATATATTTTGCTTCTTTACAGTCGTCGCATCCATCTGTTAGCTGGGTTATTTTTGAGGTAAACGCCGATAGAGGCCCGAGGTTTTTTGATCCATTAGTTGTTTTTCTTATTAAGTGGAACCCGCTTGCATCTTTCTTTAGCGCGAGTTTATCAGTTGATTCGCTTTTTTGTATATAATATTTTGCTCCATCTGACATTTGCTTGCCATTTGGATAACATCCATCTATTATTAGTTTTTCGTTGTTTACAATTATTACTGTTCCTATGTTTACGCAGTATCCATCGTCCGCCGAAAGGGAATGGGAGACGGTAGGCGTAGGCACAACGGAAATCGAAACGCTCGGAGTCTCTTTGGGGGTCGAAGAAACTGAGATTGAGTTTGTAGGGGTGGTGGAAAAAGTTACGGTAGAGGTTGGAGTCTGCGGCGTATTTGAAGAGCTGGCCGTTTCTGTTACTGTTCCTGTTGGCGTAGTGGAACTGGTTGCCGTTCCTGTTGTTGAGCTTGTTCCTGTTGCTGAACTGGTTCTCGTTCCTGTTGCTGAGCTTGTTCCTGTTGCTGAACTGGTTC